>Ga0256404_1006848_pt1 | contig 18479 bp, 17 predicted proteins | sample RumenRJG_01DNA_FD_185990 | JGI IMG/M metagenome (GOLD analysis project Ga0256404, IMG submission 185990) | Bovine rumen microbial communities from Lethbridge, Alberta, Canada - RJG_01 | ecosystem: Host-associated > Mammals > Digestive system > Stomach > Rumen | place: Canada: Alberta | collected...
AGAGCTTCGAGTTTGAAGATGTAGAAGGAAAACAGATGTGCCGTCTTCAGACCCGCATGAAAGGTATGGACGTGTTCTCCTTTGGTATCACAACTGCACCAAAGACTGTGAAGAAATTAGCAGAACACTACAACTTCAACTATCTTGATGCAGATTATTTCATTTTCCATCAAGCTAATATGAAGATGAATAATATGATTGCTAAGAAACTGAAGCTGGATCCTGCGAAAGTTCCCTCATGTATGTATAAGTTTGGTAATACCTCATCAGCATCTATACCTCTCACAATTGTTGGTGAATTGCGTGGCAATTGTGAAGATGGCAAACAGTTTATATGCTGCGGGTTTGGTGTAGGTCTTTCGTGGGGCACCATTCGATTCTTCTCAGATAATATGATAATTTCAGAACTAGTTGAAGTTGACGATAACCAAGCTGATAAAAAGTATGTCGTATAATCCATTTTCATTAGAAGGTAAGACCGTGCTTGTGACCGGAGCGTCATCTGGTATTGGTCAGACAACAGCTATTGAATGCTCCAAGATGGGAGCTAAAGTTGTGATAACTGGCAGAAACGAAGAACGACTTCTGGAAACATTCAATAAATTAGAGGGTAATGGTCATCTTCAGATAATTGCAGACCTAAATGAGGAAAGGGATATTGAAAGGATTGCAACTGAGTGCCCAACTTTGAATGGATTAGTAAATAACGCAGGAAGAGGATTAAGCAAACCCGTTAATTTTATAAAGTCAGAAGATTTGCAAAAAGTTTATCAAACCAATCTCTTTGGAGTTGTTTTGTTGACAAAGTTGCTTCTGAAAAAGAAAAAAATATTAAGGGAATCTTCTATTGTCTTCATTTCTTCTATTTCCTCTTATATGACAGCTACAGGACTCGCCATTTATGCGTCGTCAAAAGCTGCGCTATGTGCATATATGCGTACTTGTTCGATAGAACTGGCTTCCAAGCATATTCGATGCAATGCTGTCTTACCTGGTATGGTCGAGACGAAATTAATCAACAGGGGAACATATACAGATGAAGATAAACAGAATGATGTGAAACTCTATCCATTAGGACGCTATGGTCAACCTATAGACGTTGCACATGGCATCATTTATCTTTTAAGTGATGCGAGCTTGTGGATTACAGGTGTAGAGTTGGTAATTGATGGAGGTAGAAGCCTTAAATAATCAGTTAAGATGGCAAAGCTCTCAATAAACAACATTTCTATCCGTGGTATTTCGGCATGTGTTCCTGCCCATGTTGAAGAAAACATCACCCTACCTGTTTTTGCTGAAGGTGAGGCCGTTCGCGTGATGGCACAGACTGGCATAGAACGAAAGCATAAAGTTGGACATGCAGGAATAACGGCATCTGATTTGTGTGAGCGTGCTTTCAAAGAGTTAATAGAAAAACTGGGATGGGAACCTGATTCCATTGGTTTGTTAGGATTTGTCACTTTAACTCCTGACTATCTGGAACCGCCGACTGCATGTGTGATGCACGGCAGATTGGGACTTCCTGAGTCTTGTATGACTCTTGACCTCACTCAAGGATGTCCAGGATGGATTAACGGTATGGCGACGCTATCAGCTTTACTCAGTAATGGTAGCATAAAGCGAGCTATATTGCTGAATGGTGACACAGCCTCTCAAATGCGTTCTCCTTTCGACAAAGAATCATTACCCTTGTTTGGTGATGCTGGCGTTGCCACAGCTTTAGAATTCGATGAAGCCGCATCTCCGATGGAATTCGATTTTGGTTCGCGTGGTAAAGACTTTGAGGCTATCATTCGTCCCGCAGGAGGTTTCCGCAATCCTGTCACAGAAGATTCCCTAACTTTCAAGCAGTATGGAGAATATGTGAAAAGGCGTGACATAGATGCTGTGATTGATGGTATGAGTGTGTTCTCGTTTGGAATATCTACTGCTCCTAAATCAGTACAGTCTCTTTGCGAGCATTTTAATATCGACCTATGCAATATTGATTATTTCATTATGCATCAGGCAAACAAATATTTGAATGAGAAGATAAGGAAGAAACTCAAGATACCAGCTGAAAAGACTCCCTATAGTCTAAAAGATTACGGCAACACAAGCGGAGCATCTATCCCTTTAACAATTGTTACTCAGTGTAACAAGGAGTTTTCATGCAAAAAGTTAGATAGCGTGGCATGTGCATTCGGCGTTGGATTAGCATGGGGATCTTTACATTTCAAGACAGACCATATCGTCTGCCCTGAAGTTGTTTTTTACTGAAAAGAACCATTTATGAATAAGACTCGTTACAATAAGGTTTTTTGTGAAAGCCTACAGGTAAATGAAAATGAGTTAGAATCTTTGGCCATCAAGGAAACACCATTATGGGACTCTGTTGGTCACATGACACTCGTCGCTGCCTTGGAAGATGAATTTGATATTTTCTTGGAACCTGATGATATGATGGCACTCACAACATACAAAAAGGGTTTTGAGATTTTAGGAAAATATGGTGTTACTTTTGAGTAGCAAAAATAATAATGAGCAGGCTTTTTGACTTCGCACAATTTGCTGGGCACACGGCTCTGATAGAAGAATCAGGTAAAAGGGTTTCGTACAGTCAGTTACAGTCTATTGCTGATGGAATAGCAAAGAACATAAGGCCTAAAAGTTTGGTGTTCTGTCTTTGTTCTAATACTGTTCCTTCCATTGCTGGCTACGTTGCTTTTATACAAAATGGTTACCCTGTTTTACTGCTTGATGCCAAGAAAAATGACGATCAGCTTCAACGTTTATTGGAAATCTATTCTCCAAATTATATATGGAGACCAACAACTTCTACTATAGAAAAGTCTTTATATGCTTATGAAAACTACTCATTATACGCATATTCTGATGAAAAAGTGCCTGTGCGTTCTGATTTAAGCCTACTTCTTACAACTTCTGGAAGTACGGGAAGTCCTAAACTTGTTCGTCTTACAGAAAATAATATTACGAGCAATGCTGAGTCAATTATAGAATACCTTGATATAACACCAGAAGAAAAAGCCATCACCTCATTACCCATGTACTATTCTTTTGGGATGTCAGTTATCAACAGTCATCTGCATTGTGGTGCTACTTTGCTGCTGAGCGATAAAACTGTCATGCAGGGTGAATTCTGGAAGTTTGTCAAAGAACAGCAGGCTACTTCTATCGCGGGTGTGCCATATACTTATGAAATGCTACGCCGCCTACGTTTCTTCCGCATGGATTTGCCCCACTTAAAGACGATGATACAAGCAGGCGGAAAACTCAATGCTGACATTGTAAAAGAATATGCAGAGAATGCCCAAAAGGCTGGAAAACATTTCTTTGTCATGTATGGACAGACTGAAGCAGGACCGCGAATTAGTTACCTCCCATTCAATATGGCTGAGCGGAATCCTTCAAGTATAGGAATAGCCATACCTGGAGGTAGTCTATCTATTTACGATTCTGATGGGACTCTCATATCAGAACCTGATGTTGATGGCGAGTTGATCTACGAAGGTCCCAATGTCTGCATGGGCTATGCTGAGTTGAAGGAAGATTTAGCCAAGGGAGATGAAAATCATGGTATATTACATACGGGTGATATTGCCCGATTCGATAAAGATGGCTTCTTCTATATCACAGGCCGTTTGAAACGTTTTGTTAAGATCTGGGGGAACAGGTGCAATTTGGATTCTATAGAACAGCTTTTAAAGCCAATATGTCCAGATTGTGCATGTATAGGCGATGATGACAAGATCCAAGTTTTTATTTCAGAAAAGAATTTATCACCTGATAAGGTTTTACAATATCTTTCAGAAAAAACTGGGCTTAACCATTTGGCTTTTAGTATCCGGTTTGTTGAGAATCTTCCCCGTTCAAAATCAGGGAAAATTCAATATTCTGCCCTATCAAAGCTTTAAGACGTATTATTTATGTTCAACTTATATAATTTTATATCAGATAGCGTTACGAAACGTCCTGTTAGTATGTTTGCCGCTGATATAGAAGCAAACAAGGATTTACTTACTCAGGAGATTAAAGATAAAAAAGTTTGTGTCATTGGCGGAGCTGGGTCTATCGGCTCTTCATTCATCAAGGCCATTCTGCATTTTAAGCCAAAAAGCGTAGTGGTCGTTGACCTCAATGAGAATGGCCTGGCAGAATTGGTTCGTGACGTACGTAGCACCGACGGGCTTTACGTCCCTGACGAGTTCCGATGCTATACACTGAACTTTGCAGACCCTATCTTTGAACGTATTTTCCGTGAGGAGAAAGGATTCGACATCGTGGCTAACTTCTCTGCACATAAGCATGTGCGCTCGGAAAAAGACCGCTACAGTGTACAGGCACTGATTGAGAACAACGACATCAAAGCCAAGAAATTGATGGATTTGCTGACGGTCTATCCCCCCAAACATTTCTTCTGTGTATCTACTGATAAAGCCGCCAACCCAGTAAATATTATGGGGGCCTCAAAGCGTATCATGGAAGATCTAGTGATGGCATATAACCAGTACTTTAAGGTGACCACCGCTCGCTTTGCAAATGTCGCATTCAGCAACGGTTCCCTACCCGATGGCTGGCTGCATCGCGTTCAGAAACAACAACCCCTTGCTGCACCCTCAGATGTGAAACGCTACTTTGTCTCTCCTGAAGAAAGTGGTCAAATTTGTATGTTGGCTTGTGTTCTCGGTAAACCAGGAGAAGTCTTCTTCCCCAAACTTGGTGAAGACCAAATGCTCACATTCTCTTCCATCTGCGATGATTTCATCAAGGCACAGGGATTTGAAAAGGATCTTTGTGCTTCAGACGAAGAAGCAAAAAAGAAAGCCACTCAATTAAAATCTCCCCCTACGAGGGGAGATACAGAGGGGGCTTATCCCGTTTATTACTTTGGATCCGACACCACCGGTGAAAAAGCCTACGAAGAGTTTTATGTGCCAGGAGAGAAGATTGACATGCAGCGCTTCCAATCCCTTGGAGTCGTAGAGCAAACCACTCGCCATAATATGGATGAGGTAAACACCTTCTTTGAAAAACTTGAAGCTATCTTCCACAAAGACGACTTTACTAAAGCACAGGTCGTAGAGGCTATCAAGGAATTTATTCCAAATTTTGATCACGAAGAAAAGGGAAAGAATTTGGATCAAAAAATGTAATTAAAACATATAGACACAATGGCTTATAAAATTCCATTATTTAATCTGAACTTTGACGACCGGGAAGCTCAGGCAGCCTACGACACTATTAAGTCGGGCTGGATTTCTACTGGTCCGAAGAATGCAGAGCTGGAACAGATGTTTATCGACATGTGGAACGTAAAATATGCGGTCAGCATGTCTAATTGTACAGACTCTCTGCATGTTTGCTGTATGGTATGTGGTTTTGGTCCTGGTGATGAAGTTATCTGTCCCTCACTGACCTTTGCAGCATCCTGCAACTGTATCCGTTATGTGGGAGCAACACCTGTTTTCGCCGATATCGTTGGACCAAATAATATCAATATCGATCCCAAGGATATTGAACGCAAAATTACTTCCAAGACAAAGGGTATCGTAGTGGTCCACATGGCTGGCTTCCCAGCCCAGATGGACGAGATTATGGCAATTGCTAAAAAGCATAACCTTAAAGTGATTGAAGACGCTTGCCACGGCCCTCTATCTGAGTACAAAGGAAAGAAACTCGGTACCATCGGAGACTGTGCTTCATTCTCTTTCTTCAGCAACAAGAATATCTCTACCGGTGAGGGCGGAATGTTCATCACAAACAATGAAGAGTATGCAGCCAAAGCCCGTCTTATCCGAAGCCATGGCATGAGCACGATGAGTTATCAGCGCGCCAGTGGCCACGCCACCGAATACGACATCACCAGCCTGGGCTACAATTTCCGTATGGACGATATCCGTGCAGCCATTGCCATCGAGCAATTGAAGAAACTCCCTGGAGATCTGGAAACACGTCTTAAGGTTCGCAAGAAGTATGTGGACCGCTTGAGCAAGATTGAGGATGTTGCCATTCCCTTTGCAGACAACACCGAGTTCGTCAGTAACTACATCTTCCCCGTAGTTTTACTGAATAGTACGAAAGAGCGTCGCAATATGATTCGAGAGTATATCCATGCTGCAGGTATTCAAACCTCTGTCCACTATCCTGCTGCCCATAAATTCTCAACTTTTGCAGACCTCGGAGCCGTGCTGCCTCAGACTGAATATGTCACAGACAACGAAATAACCCTCCCGATGTATGCAGCTCTTACAGAAGAACAAGTAAACTTCATCTGTAACACATTTGAAAAGGCCGTTAAAGAAATTAAATAGGATGTATCAAGGGGAAAAAGCAGTCTTAATCTTTGGTGTGGGACCACTGCAGCAGTCCATCATCAATCGCGCAAAATTGATGGGACTTTACACTGTTGGCATTGATCCTGCCGAAGATGCTGCATGCCGGAATGTGGTCAATGCCTTTGAAATTGTTGGAGGTCAAGACTATGACGGCACATGTGCCGTTGTGGAAAAGTATGGCATTGATGCCATCGTAACTGCTGCTACAGATAAGCCCCTAGTGATGATGGCGCGTATAGCCGAGAAATATCACTTTCCATTCTATTCTGTAGAGACGGCTCAATGGAGCACTGACAAGTTTCAGATGAAGCAACGTTTCATGGAGGGTGGTGTGCCATGTGCAAAAGGCCGCTTAGTTAAGAGTGCTGATGAGGTGGAAGATTTCGAATATCCCGTCATCGTTAAGCCTCGTGACAATTCCGGTAGCCGTGGAGTCAAACTTTGTCGCTGCAAAGAAGAACTTGAAGTTTCTATGGGTGAGGCTCTTGAAGTCTCTCATCTTGATACCGTCCTTGTTGAGGAATTTATTGAGGGACAAGAATACAGCATCGAGGGACTTCACTATGACGGAAAGAACGAAGTCATTCAGTTCACAGAAAAGAAAACTACGGATTTTCCGTATAATGTGGAGTTAGGCCATATACAACCAGCCAATATCTCCGAGGAAAACAAACAGAAAATCCGAGAGATTATTTCAAAGATAGGAACTGCCCTCCACTTCGAGAATTGTCCTTCACATACAGAATTGAAAATCAGCGACCGTGGAATCTTCGTCATCGAGACAAGCCCTCGTCTAGGTGGCGACTATATCACATCTACACTGACTCCACTCTCAACTGGTGTGAATCTCGAAGATGAACTATTGAAGATTTCATTGGGTGAAATAATTAATCCTGCTCCTAATGCAGTTCAATACTCAGGCGTACGTTTTTTCTCATTTAAAGAGGGTAGTGCCATAAAGCATGTTCCAAACGAAGAGTTTGTGAAAAGCTGGCCACATGTGGTTGATTTCTCATTCAACCTCAAGGAGGGTGAAAAGGTAAATCGCATCACTTCTAGCTTAAACCGTTATGGTCATTTATCACTAATTGCTGGAAATAGAGAGTCTTTAGAAGATGCTTTTGAAAAGTATGAGAAGGCAATAAAAGATAGGGTATTAACACATTGAAAATGAAGTCTTATTATATGAATAACGAATTGAAAGGTAAAAGGTTGCTTGTCCTAGGCGGTAGTATGTGGAGCAATACCATACAGGATTTTGCTGTCCGCAATGGTATTACTTTAATCTCTGCTGGGCTTTACCCTGCTGGCACTGATAAAATTGCCAAAGAAGTATACAGGATTGACACAACTCAACCCTCTTTGATGATACCATTTATTAAAGAGCACCAGATAGATGGGGTGTATATGGGAGGAAGCGAAATGATAATTACAGCAGCATGTCAATATATCAATGAATTACAGCTGCCATGCTACTGTACTAAAGAACAATGGGATTTTCTCCAAGAAAAAGACAAGTTCAAGTCACTTTGTATGAGGTTTGATTTGCCATGCGTTCCTCGATATGATTTAGACTCTATGGATATTGAGTATCCTGTAATAACCAAGCCTACTGATGGATGCGGTAGTAATGGTTTTTCTGTATGTAGAAATGCTGCTGAATTACGTATTGGATACAAGATTGCGGCCGAGGCTTCTCCTACAGGTAGGGTGCTTATAGAAAAGTTTGTAAAGAATGATAGTGTTGTTGTTTTTTATACTTTCAGTAATGGGCGAATGTATTTCTCGGGTCTAGAGAATAAATTTCCAGTGAAGTATGAAGGACATGAAAGTTATGTCGCAGGCCTTCATTTATTTGAAAGTAGATTTGCACAAGAATTTCGCAACCGGTTTGACGATAAACTTGAAAAGTTATTTTCATCGTTAGGAATAAAAGAGGGGTCATTATGGATAGAAGTATTTCACGATGGTGACAATTATTATTTTAACGAAGTTGGTTTTAGATATAGTGGATCAGTTTCCATTTTTCCTGTTGATTATTTTTATGGGTTTAATCAAGTAGCATCTGATATTTATTATGCTTTGACAGGTATAAGTGAGATACATGGACATCCTACTATTATCGAGGACAAAGTGCCAAGAAAGAAACACTATGCGATCTTTAATGCTCATATGCTTCCTGGAACAATAGCATCAATTGAAGGAGTTGATAAAATAAGGGAGATTCCTGAATGTGTATTTATAGCAGACACCAAACATGTTGGTGATAGTGTAAAGGCAACGGGCACTGTCGCTCAGGTATTTGCCTTTATTCATTTTGTTTTTGATACGATGGAAGAATGTAAACAAATGATTGACAAGATTTATTCAGTTATTCATATCAAAGATGTAAATGGTAAAGAGTTGATGTGTAATATGATAGATTGGACTTCTCGCGAAATTAACCTTTAAAATTATTTATATTTGAGTAGCATTGTAGTCAGAGTGGTATCCCAAGAGGATGTTGCAGAAATATTCCGTGGAAATGCAAACGGTATATATGATATAATAGAAGATTCTTTTAGAAAGTATCTTAATGACGAGATAATTATGCCTGACAAGATTTCACAAATCTTTGATGAGCAAACACAGAATCGCATTAACTGTATGCCCGCCACACTAACTAAAGACAAAGTGTGTGGCATGAAATGGGTTTCTGTTTTCCCATCAAACGCACCTAAGGGAGTACAGAATGTGACAGGCGTAATGTTGATGTCGGAACTCGAAACAGGTTTTCCTGTTGCTTTTATAGATGGCACGTTATCTACCAAGATGCGTACAGCAGCGGTTGGATGTACAGCAGCAAAATATTTGGCACCATCCAAAGTCGAAACGATTGGCATAATTGGAGCAGGAGAGGAGGCTCGAATGCACTTTACCCTATTGAAGCATTTGTTCCCCTCAATTAAAGAATGTCGCGTATCTTCACTTAATACAGAAATCGAACAAGGCTTTATTGATAAGTTCGAGGATATAGTGCCAGATGTAAAGTTTATTACCTGTAATAACGACTCTTATGCTTGCGCCAGTGGCGCCGATATTATCGTTACAGCCATTAGCGCCCAGAGCCCAGTACTGAAGGCAAGGGATATTACCAAAGGTGGCCTTTACATTCATGTAGGTGGATGGGAAGATGAATATGGTGTTGCGCAAAAGGCCGACAAGATTGTTTGTGACGAGTGGGAGGTTGTAAAGCATCGTTCCCAAACCCTTTGCCGTATGTATAATGATGGGTTGCTCAAAGATGAAGATATCTATGCAAACCTCTCCGAACTGATTGCGGGCACAAAGAAGGGCCGTGAGAATGATGACGAGTTTATTTATTTTAATTCCGTTGGTCTCTCATATATAGACATTAACTTTGCGAACTATGTCTATAAAGAAGCAAAACGATTAGGGTTAGGTAAAGATGTCGTTTTTGCCGAGTCAAATAATGTGGATTATAAAGCATTAATCTAATAGAAGATGTCAGTTAAAGAAGAAACATTGAAGCGTTATAATTACTTTCATTGCCAGTCGCAAGATCCAGTTCCAATAGGTCAGAACAGAATATCATATATAGATTTTATAGAACTCTGGAATGAGTTTCTTGCAAGCGTTCCTTATAAGGTTACAAAGGAGATAATAATCAATGATACTTCAGATACGTTCCCTATATATAAATATGTAATAACTCCGAAAGACTTCAAAAAAACTATTTTCCTCGTTGCTGGTATGCACGGGAACGAATACGAAGCTTACTGGGGCCTTTTGAGATTAATGAAAGAACTTTATAAGGATGAACAGAGTAATATTACTTTAAATCGTTTGCGAAATAATGTTAGATTCATTATTATTCCGGTGCTAAATCCATATGGTATGCAAAATGACTTGAGAAGGAATTATCAAGGTATAGATGCAAATTATAATTATGATTTAGATAGAAACGTTTATACCATTTTTTCTGGCCCTTATGCCTTTTCCTCTAACGAACCAAAAGCGGTGAAGCTTGTCTGTGATGAGTATGAGGGCGAGATAGATGGGCATATTGAATATCATACAGACCCATATCATGGTGATGAGAAATATAATTATCTAGAGTCTGAACCTCAATGTCCAGCTTATGCTGTAGCATATAAATTGACATTAGATGAGAGAGAGTGGATAAAAAAAGAATATAAAAAGATAGCCGATCCAGGGTTCGTTATTTGGGAAAACAATGCCTGCACCATTTTCCGATATATGTGGCAAAAACGAGGTATACCATCTTTGGTTTGCGAGTCTGGTACAAATGGAGTAGCAGCTAGTGGAACGTCAACATTAATGAAATCTACGGTTGATTTTTATATGAATACCTTAATTACTCTTGCTTACGAACTCTGTTTTAATAATATTGACCTGGGCAATAAATAATTGTAAGAAAATAGTTTTTGAAGATGGTTGAGTTGAAAGATAGAATTATTCAAAGTACCGTCTCCATCATCACGGCTCTAAAGCAGATGGATTCACAAAAGGTAAAAATGCTCTTCGTTTTTGAAGAAGGCCATTTTGTGAGTATTTTGACTATAGGTGACATTCAACGTGCAATAGTTAAAAATGTTGCATTGGATGCTCCTATTATGCATGTAGTGAGCCGTGACAAAAAGTTTGCTCATGTGGGAGATCCAAGGGATAGCATTCGAAGGAAAATGCTAGAGATGCGAGCCGAATGTATGCCAGTATTGGATGGTAATGGCAGTCTCGTTGATGTGATATTTTGGCACGACCTTTTTGAAAAGGACGAAACTGCTTTACGCCCAAAGATAGACCTCCCTGTCGTAATAATGGCCGGTGGTAAAGGCACTCGATTGAAGCCAATTACTAATGTCATTCCCAAACCGTTGGTTCCTGTAGGGGATAAGACTATACTTGAAGTGATTCTGGATCAATTTGAAGGAATAGGATGCCAAAAATTCTATATGTCTGTCAATTATAAGGCTGATATGATGAAATTCTATCTCAGTCAGCTTGACCATAAGTATGACATAGAGTTCTTTATGGAGGATAAGCCTCTTGGAACAATTGGCAGTGTCTCACTGTTGAAGGGTAAGATAACTACACCTTTCTTTGTTTCTAATTGTGATAGCATCAACGAGCAGGATTATCGTGACGTATGGGATTATCATGTTGGTAATCACAATGACATGACTATCGTGACGATGGTGAAGAGCTTCAAGATTCCATATGGTGTGATTGAGACTGGCGAGGATGGCTTAATGGTATCTTTGAGTGAGAAACCCGAACTAACCTACCAGGTTAATACTGGCGTGTATATCCTCAACCCCAATTGCATCGACGAGATTCCCGAAGGCGAGTTCTTCCACATCACCCACCTGATGGAGAAAATCAAAGACCATGGTGGTCGTGTTGGTTGCTTCCCCGTGAGCGAACACGCTTGGAAAGATATGGGTGAATGGTCTGAATATTTGAAGATGATAGATGTATTATAAAACTTGTATAGAATATGGAAAATAAAAAATATAGTTTGTTGGTAGTCGCGTTATACTGCTATGCTGGGCATGTAAAAGAGATGGTAAAACATCTTAAAGAAAAGAATCCGTTGGTAGATATAACCATATTGACGGAAGAACCAGATGATTATGTAGAAATAGTGGACAAACTTACTGAAATTTGTTTTTATAACGTATCCTCTGTTGATTGGATTAAGTTACGTGGTTTGAGAGTTTTTGCCACGAAGTATAAGCAGATTCGCTTTTTCTCGAAATTTAGCAAGAACAGAAAATACGATATTATTAACATCCATTTCGCAAATAGATATATGTCGTATGTATATAAATATTTGCGAGCCATGTCAAATAACATTGTAATGTCACCTTGGGGTAGCGATATAATGAGAAGACCGAAGAAAAATTTGGAACAGTTATCTTATTTATATCAAAAAGCAGATTATATCACATTATCAGCAAATGTTGCTTGGCCAATTGTAAATATCGTATTGGATGATTTTAAAATTGATCCAAAGAAATTGGTTGGAGGCTTTTGGGGATCAGATTTGGTCGATTTTGCCATTAAGAATGGAAAAACCATATCACAAGAGGATGCAAAAGACAGATTTGGGCTTACTGGCCAATATGTCGTCACTTGTGGCTATAACCGGCAAGAGGCACAGCAACATAAAGCAATTATCGAAGCTATAGACAAAAAGAGAAAACAATTACCAGGAAACTTAATACTGCTTTTCCCTATGACCTATGGTAATATGACCTACCAAGGTAAATATGTTGAGGAAGTCAAAGATGAATGTAAGAAAAGGAATCTTCAAGCCATCTTTGTTACAGATTTTTTGTCTGTTGAAGACTTATATAAATTACGAAAAGCGACTGATATTTTTGTGCATGTTCAAACTACTGATGCTGGTGCCAGGTCTGTTTATGAGTACATTTTATGTAATAAAAAGATAGTGCAGGGGTCATGGATGAACTATGCGGAATTGGAATCATTTTCTCCCTTGTTCTATTTCCCTGTTAAAAAATTGGATGATCTGGGAGAAGTTATCGTCCATGCGTATAATTCCGATAATATAGAAGTACCTCAAGAAGTTATGGACATTGTTATGAACCGTAGTTGGGAGAATAAAATAACCAAGATGAATGATTTCTTCATATCAATTGTTTGATTGTTATATACCAGAGATAATAAAGTAACCCATAAACATGAATCAAACAATAAATTTTAAAGTTAGGGTCGACTATATGTAATTATATTAGGGGTGGATACGATTTGATTACAACATTGTCAAGGACTGTGGATGTTTGATAGATTGATGAAATGAAATACCTACGAGGACCGTTGAGGTCAATAACACGAAAAAAACGATAAAACTTATGGATAAAAAATGGACACTGATCATTCAGCCTCACAAGAAATTGTGGAGCGTGGATTTTAAGGAAATTTGGCGGTACCGCGATTTGATTACCTTATTTATAAAAAGAAATATCATCGTGCAGTATAAGCAGACGATATTAGGTCCGCTTTGGTTTCTAATTCAGCCTGTATTGACAGTTATCATGAATATGGTTGTTTTCGGCGGAATTGCCAAAATGAGTACCGATGGAATCCCACAACCTTTGTTCTATCTGGCTGGAAATGTTTGCTGGTTTTATTTTTCAGATTGTCTGAACCAGACATCTTCAACTTTTAGGAATAATGCGGGGATGTTCGGTAAGGTTTATTTCCCACGATTGGTAGTTCCGATATCGACTGTGCTCTCAAACCTATTACGCTTTGGTATACAGTTGCTTTTGTTTATTGCGATGTATGTTTACTTTTTTGGAATCGGTGTGCCGATGCATCCTAATGTCACCATCCTGCTGATGCCAATATTGATTTTGATGATGGCAGGTCTTGGACTTGGATTCGGCATATTGATATCATCGATGACAACCAAGTATCGTGATTTGTCTGTCTTGTTTAGTTTTATTGTTTCATTGTGGATGTATGCAACTCCGATTGTGTATCCAATGAGTATGGTGCCGAGCGAGAAACTGAAAACAATCATTCTGTTAAACCCGATGACATCTATCATAGAAGCATTTAAGTATTCTTTCTTTGGAGAAGGGTATTTCTCTTGGGGAGCACTGGGATATAGTTTTGTTTTTATGTGCGTGTTGTTAACACTTGGCGTCGTCATATTTAACCGGGTACAACGTAGTTTTATGGATACCGTGTAAATTATAGACAAGCATGAAGCGTACTAATTGAACGAATAATTTAATGCTGCATTTGTCGGATTCGAGTAATTTGTATTCAAAAAATAATATAATATGAGTTCTGCAATAGAAATTGAAAATGTAAGTAAACAATATAGGCTCGGACTTGTTTCTACAGGTACGATAGCCCATGACTTGAATCGGTGGTGGACGATGAATGTCCTCCGCAAGGAAGACCCCTATCTGAAAATAGGGGAAACCAATGATAGATCTACGAAAGGTGAAAGTGAATACGTGTGGGCATTGAAAGATATTAATTTCAGTGTAGAGGAAGGTGATGTCATAGGTATTATCGGTAAGAATGGAGCAGGCAAATCCACCCTTTTGAAACTCCTTTCCCGCGTTACGACACCAACGACTGGTGAAATCCGGGTTCGTGGACGTATTGCCTCACTTTTAGAGGTGGGTACTGGTTTCCATCCCGAAATGACCGGTCGGGAGAACATTTATTTGAATGGTGCCATTATGGGTATGACAAAGGCAGAAATTTCTCGCAAGTTGGATGAAATTGTCGATTTCTCAGGTTGTGAACGCTATATAGATACTCCAGTGAAACGTTACTCTTCTGGTATGACTGTACGTCTTGGATTTGCCATTGCAGCCCATTTGGAGCCAGAAATCTTGATTGTCGATGAGGTTCTTGCCGTTGGCGATGCAGAGTTCCAAAAGAAAGCTATTGGCAAGATGAAAGATGTTTCGCAAGGTGGTGGGCGTACAGTCTTGTTTGTCAGTCACAATATGGCTGCCGTGAAAAGCCTATGTAAGACGGGAGTCCTTTTGGAAAATGGAATGGTAAAAGAGAAAGGAGACGTTGATAGCATAGTCGCCCACTACCTTAAAGGTAATAATGAGGTTGCAAATCATAAGTGCTGGGCAGAACCTGAAATTAAAAAAGACGGCTTTGAACTCTTGGAGATAGGTATCAGAAAATGTGATGCCGATTATGCCGATGTGATGCGTGTTGATGACGATCTGCAACTTGTTGTCAGATACCATGTTACTCAGCATTACAACCAGCTCCACCTGACTTTCCATTTTAAGAATGAGCAAGGACAGAAGATATTTTCTTGCAGTGGTGCTGGACGTTGCTATCCATTGGAGCATGAAGAGGGAGTATATGAGCAAATAATGAGCATCCCAGCAAACTTCCTGAATTGGGGAAGTTATTTTGTTGATTTATATGTGGTAAAAGATGGTAGTAGGGCATTTGTTATTGAAGATGACATAATCTCGTTCACTCTTGGCAATAGAAAAATGGCGTTAGGATCATGGATGGGCAAGGAGCCTGGGGATGTTACACCAATATTTGAATTCAATGAGAATAAATTGTAAGCAATGAATTATCCAAATTTCTTAGTTCGTATAAATTGTCTAACATATAATCATGCACCTTATATTGAGGATGCAATGAATGGCTTTTGCATGCAAGAAACCACGTTCCCGTTTGTTGCCACTATCATTGACGATGCATCAACTGATGGAGAACAGGAAGTCATTAAGAAATATCTGGATGATAAGTTTGATTTGTCAGAAAATTCCGTTTCACGAAAGTGGGAAACGGATGATGCTCATTTCATCTATGCCCAGCATAAAGAAAATAAGAATTGTTATTTTGCAGTTGTGTTGCTGAAATATAATTTTTGGCAATTAGGCAAAGACAAACAACCTTTAGTAAAAGAGTGGAGAGATATTGCTGAATACATTGCTTTTTGTGAGGGGGATGACTATTGGATAGATCGGGAAAAGTTGGAAAAACAAATAAACTTCTTAGAGCAGCATCCAGACTATTCAATGTGTTTTCATAAAGCCAAAATTCAAGATATAAGGAAAAAGAATAATCTTATAGTTAATTTCAGTGATATTAAAGATGGTGATTATACTTCAAATGATGTTTTATCACGATGGTTGGTACCAACAGCCTCCATTGTAGGAAGAACTGCCATTCAAAAAAGAATGAGAATAAAAGGAAAGTATAGACCTTGGGCTACAGATATCTGTTGTATTTTAAATTTTGGAGAATATGGCATTTTAAGAGGATTTGAAAAAGAAATGTCTGTTTATCGAGTTCACGATGGTGGACAGTCTAATAGGAATATAAGTGCAGAAACATGGGTGGAGCATTATAAATGTTTGAGGTATAATTTCCATTCACTTGATAAAAAAGTGATTGATGCAAAAATTTCTATGTCTTTGTATTGGGTATATAAAGGTAATAGTTCTTTTTTTAAGAGAATTAAAGCATTATTTGAGGCTGTTTATATAAATCCAAGGTATGTTATTATGCACATATTAAAGAATTATTATGTGAGATATATTGTTGGACAACAATGAAAAGCAAAGTAACTATAATTATTCCTATTTATAATGTTGAAAAATACATTGAACGCTGTGTGCGTTCTGTGTTAGAACAAACGTTGTTAGACATTGAGTTTATTTTTGTAAATGATGCAACGCAGGATAATAGTGTTGAAATACTAAATAGACTGATTGAAGAATATCCTCAAAGAAAAAAACATATTAAAATTATTCATCATAAGAAGAATTTAGGCTTGTCTGCTGCGAGAAAGACAGGAATTGCAAATTCTTCAGGTGAATATATTGGTTGGGTTGATAGTGATGATTGGATTGAGAAGGATATGTTTAGGAAAATGTATGCAAAAGCGCAAACAGAAGATGCAGATATTGTCTGCTGTAACATATATAGAGATAAAAAAGAAGGAATATTTGAAGAAAAATATCAATATGATGAAGAAGATATAGATGTAGTTGTCGAACATCCAGAATGGGGAATCTATTCAGCAATGTGGAATAAGTTAATTAGAAAGGATTTATATGTGAAAAATGATATATATCCATTGGAGACCATATCTATGTGGGAGGATTTTGCTGTAACATTTAGATTAAGGTGTGTTTCTAAAAAAACGGTTATCCTAAATGAATGCTTGTATCATTATAATAACAAGAACGAAAATTCAATAACAGGAACAAAAGCAAGACGCAATTTGGACGATAAATTAAATTGTGCAGAATTTCTATGTAAATGGCTTAATGGAAAGCTATCTGATAAGAATTGGATAAAAATGATGCAGTTCTTTTTTCAGACAAAAGCATCTCTCTTTTATCCTCCACATTATAATCTAAAGGTCTGGAGAACTGCATTAGTGGAATCAAATAAATATATTTGGAAATATACTCAAGTACCCTTACTAAAAAAAATAGAATATTGGGCAATGATAAAATTACCCTTTGCAATAGCAGATAAGATTCTAAAAAAACATTATGGGTTAAAATAAAATGATTTTCTCCTTCGTCCTTCCCGCCTATAAGGGGAAATACCTTGAACAGGCGATTAGTAGTATTATCGCCCAAGACTATAAAGAATTTGAATTGGTTGTCGTGGACGACTGCTCTCCGGATGATATTCGGGGAATTGTGTCAGGATTTCATGATGACCGCATTTCTTATTACCGGAATGAGGATAATATAGGAGGACATGATTTAGTGGCACAGTGGAACCATTGTCTTGAATATGCCAAGGGAGATTATGTCATTCTTGCAACAGACGATGATTTGTATGAGCCAAATTTTTTATCTTCATTTATGCCCCTGATGGAGAAATATCCAGAAGTGGGGCTGTTCCGCTCGAGGATATTGCAGGTGGATGACCAAAACGTGGTTAAAGATATAGATGCCTGCTATAAGGAATATCTATCACCTGTGGAGTTTCGTTATCATATGCTGCATGGAATGAGAGGCGGTATTCCGCAGTATATTTTCAAACGTAGGACTTTAGTCGAGAAAGGTGGTTTTGTGAATTTTCCGAAAGCATGGGCTTCGGATGATGCAACAGCGTTATTGCTGTCAGATTGCGGGGTTGTCAACAGTCAGGAGCATCTGGTGCGTTTCCGTTGGAGCAGTATCAATATTTCTAATGACAGGAGATGCGGTTTGGAGAAATTCCAAGCTAGGTTATTGTTTTCAAAATGGCTTCAAGAGCATCAGGTGGCAGTTGGCGAAGATGAAAGATGGAAAACGTTTTATCAACGAACAGTTACGGAATATCTGCCGATTTACAATAAGTTGACGATGATCACAACAATGAGTATGTTGACTTGTAGTCATTGGATAAAAAGCATAAAGAAACTGTGGGTATGTGACACATTCTCACTCAAAGATAAATGTTCAATTATATTGAGGTCGTTTCAAAAAAGGATTAGATAGTGGAGAACTGTTTGAATAAAGCAACAGGTAAAAGGAGAGAGCCTTGGATAGATATAGCTAAAGGGATTCTAATCTTGTTTGTGTTGCTGGGGCATGTCAACTATTTTGCTCACGACTTTGCAGGAACAGATGATTT
>Ga0256404_1006850_pt1 | contig 18472 bp, 11 predicted proteins | sample RumenRJG_01DNA_FD_185990 | JGI IMG/M metagenome (GOLD analysis project Ga0256404, IMG submission 185990) | Bovine rumen microbial communities from Lethbridge, Alberta, Canada - RJG_01 | ecosystem: Host-associated > Mammals > Digestive system > Stomach > Rumen | place: Canada: Alberta | collected...
CTCCAAGCGCGTGAAGCTGGACGGCTTCGGTTCGTTCAAGATCGGCATCGAGTCGAAGGGTGCACAGACCGCCGGCAAGTACTCCGTCAGCGAGCACGTCACGGGTCTGCACGTCGTCTTCATGCCTGAGCGCACCACCGACTCCGGTGGCAACAAGTCCAAGCAGTTCCTGCAGGGTTGCCGCGTAGAGGAGTTGCCTCTGAACTTGGTAGAAAAAGAGTAACAACCCACCCCCAACCCCTCCCGGCTGGGAGGGGAGTTTTTAAAAGCGCAGGGAAACATTGTTAAGAAGTTGAGAAGTTAAGAAGTTAAGAAGTTAAGAAGTTAAGAGGGTATGAAGAATTCACGATTTTGGGAAGTGCTGTTGAAGGTTATCGTCGCAGCCGCCACCGCCGCCATTACGGCGCTCACGACCACGTCGTGTATGGGCCATGGCCCTTTTTCGATGTAAGATGTAAGAAGGAAGATGGATTCGCATTGCAACGCCACACTCTCAAAGAGAGAACGCCACACTCTGCCATGCAGAGAAGATGTATGATATCTGATGTCTGAAAAGAGAAATCGCTCAGGGGTGTGTCCTCTGGGCGATTCCTTGTTTAATAATTCCTTGCAAGAATTAGAGGGCGAACTTGTAGCCGACAGTGAACTGGATTACGCTGTTCTTGTTGCTATCGTCACCGTCCTTGTTTACTTTGGTCACACCCAGATTGTAACGAAGGTCGAAAACTGCCTTTTCATACTCAAAAGAAAGGCCGAGGGGAATGGAGTAGCACCAACACCGTCTACCTTAGCCTTAGCGCTCAGCAGGAAGCCAGGCTGGATACCTGCCCTTGATAGCCCAACCAAAAAAAGAGGCTTATTAGCCTCTTTTTTGTGATCCGCTTGGGGCTCGAACCCAAGACCCCAACATTAAAAGTGTTGTGCTCTACCAACTGAGCTAGCGGATCAGTGCTTGAAAAGCGGGTGCAAAGGTACGCAATATTTTTGAATTGGCCAAATTTATTGGGCACTTTTTGCCTTTTCTTCTTCTATTGCCTTCTGGTAGCACTCACGACAGAGGGGTTCATACTCTTGTGTCTCGCCTAAGAGTACGCGCTTGTCGTTCTGTACAGTGCGGTGGCTGACATAGGCCAGAGAGCCGCACTTGACGCAGATGGCATGTACCTTCGTGACATCGTCGGCAATGGCGCAGAGCGCAGGCATCGGCCCGAAGGGTATGCCTTTGTAGTCCATATCCAGACCGGCAATGATAACACGGATACCGCGGTTGGCCAGTTCGTTGCAGACGCTGACCAAGCCGTCGTCGAAGAACTGGGCCTCGTCGATGCCTACTACGTCGATATCGCTGGACAGCAACAGGATGCTGGCCGAGGAGTCGAGTGGGGTAGAGGGTATGGCGTTGTGGTCGTGGCTGACGACCTCTTCGTCACTATAGCGTGTATCGATGGCTGGCTTGAAGATTTCCACCTTCTGCTTGGCAAACTGGGCACGGCGCAGACGGCGAATCAGCTCTTCGGTCTTGCCGGAGAACATGGAGCCGCATACTACTTCTATTCTTCCTGGGCGGCGTGCTTCGCCCGATGTTGGATATGTAATCATGGTGCAAAGATACAGTTTTTTAAGGAGTTAAAGAAGTTAAAGGAGTTAAAGGGAGTTAAAGAGCAATAGTTTTGTGCGAAAATTGCTAACTTTGCAGCGTTATGGGAATATTATACATTGTACCCACGCCTGTGGGGAATATGGAGGATATGACGTTGCGGGCTATCCGCATACTGAAGGAGGCCGATGTGGTGTTGGCGGAGGATACTCGTACGTCGGGCATCCTATTGAAGCATTTCGACATCAAGCAACATTTGTTGTCGCACCATAAGTTCAATGAGCACGGCACTTCGGCATCGGTCATTGAACGCTTACAGGCTGGTCAGACGGTGGCGTTGATTAGTGATGCGGGCACACCAGGCATCTCCGATCCAGGATTCTTCCTGGTGCGTGAGGCCGTGAAGGCCGGCATCGAGGTGCAGACCTTGCCAGGTGCTACGGCTTTTGTCCCTGCACTGGTGTCGAGTGGACTGCCTTGTGACCGCTTCTGCTTCGAGGGTTTCCTGCCTCAGAAGAAAGGCCGCCAGACGAAGCTGCTGTCGTTGCAGGACGAGGAGCGCACGATGGTGTTCTACGAGTCGCCCTATCGCGTGTTGAAGACGTTGCAGCAGTTCGGCGAGGTGTTCGGCCTTGAGCGTCAGGTGAGCTGTTGCCGCGAAATCTCCAAGGTGCATGAAGAGAGCGTGCGCGGTACGTTGCAGGAGGTGATAGCCCACTTCCAAGAGCATGAGCCGCGTGGTGAGTTTGTAATTGTTCTGGCGGGTAAATCGTAATAACGTAATAACGTAATAACGAAATAACCAAAAACGAGATAACGACTATGAAGAAAATGTTGATAGCTGCTGCGTGTCTGTTGGCATTGGTGGCATGTAAACAGAAAGGAAATGACCCAGTCCAGGAGGCTTTGTTGCAGCAACGCGACTCCTTGACGCGTATTATTGAACAGAAAGACAACGAGATAGACGACATGATGGCAACGATGAACGACATACAGGAGGGATTCCGTGCCATCAATGAGGCTGAAGAGCGTGTCACCCTTGCGAAAGCGGGTGAGGGTAGCACATCGGTGGAGCGCATTCGTGAGAATATAGAGTTCATTCAAGGACAGATGCAGCAGAACCGTGAGCTGATTAGTAAGTTGCGTAACCAGTTGCGCCAGAGCACCGTCAAGGGCGATCAGTTGCGCCGTACGTTGGAGAGCCTTACCCAGCAGTTGGAGGAGAAGGATGTCCAGTTGCGTCAGTTGCAGGCCGAGCTGGAGGCTAAGGATGTACAGATTGGTGAATTGAACCAACAGGTGACAACCTTGTCAACCAATGTCAGCAATCTGAAGGAAGAGTCCTCTCAGAAGTCGCAGACCATTACGTCGCAGGACAAGCAGCTCAATACGGCATGGTTTGCCTATGGCACGAAGAAGGAGCTGAAAGACCAGCGCATCATTGAAGATGGCAAGGTGTTGCGCTCCAATTTCAATCGTGACTACTTTACCAAGATAGACATCCGTGTGGATAAGGAGATACGCCTATATAGCCGTTCTGCCAAGTTGCTGACGGCACATCCGCAGTCGAGCTACACCTTGTTGCAGGATGCCAACAAGCAGTATATCCTGCGCATCACCAATCCTCAGCTGTTCTGGTCGACCAGCAAGTATCTGGTAGTGCTGGTGAAATGAAAATAAATAAGCGGGCTTCTGTTGAGGCCCGCTTATTTGTTTATTTATTCATGTACTTCTTTCCGTTCTTAATCGTCAGCCCTTTGTAGTGGCTGTCAACCCGCTGGCCGGCAAGGTTGAAGCTTGGGTGGTTGGCTTGTTGACCGTTGGATATCTCCTTGATACCTGTCTCATTGTATTCCTCTACTGCCTTAGTGACATTCAGCTCGTTGATGACGGTTCCGCTCTTGACGTTGGTGCCGTAGATGGCCGTGATGTTAAAGAGCTTGCCATCCAGTTTCGTAGAACTGGTAAGACCTGAGGAAATGCCAAAGTTACCAGCCCAGATGCGAGCGGTATTGTTATCGCTATAAGCCCAGAAGCCACCATCTCTCTTGATAGAGGAACCCTTGACGAGTACGAGGTCGCTATAGTCGTTCTCAGTCAGTTCGTCGAGCGTAACCTCGCGGGGCTGTGCTTCACTGCCTGCAACGATAGCCAGTCCAGTGACATCGGTCTCGGTGCCCAATCCCACAGCCTGTGGTACCTTATTGGCTACGGCTGACTGTACATAGAGCATGCCATTCACCTTGTCATTGTTCTTTACAGGCATGGTGACGTCAGAAACCATCAAGGCGCCTGTCTGGTCGCGCAGATAGGTGGTCTGCTTGTCGTTCTTGGTATAGGTAAACAATACCTCAGCATCTTCCAACTTCAGTACCAGCTTCTCGCCAACGGGCTGTTGCTTGAAGGCGGCAATATCGTAGGCGGGCATGCTGAAGACCGTCACTTTACAAGAGGCAGTGATGCCGTTATTGCTGGTAGCAGTGATGTTACATTCTCCTTCGCTGACACCTTTTACCAGACCATCCTGGTCAACAGTGGCAATGCTCTTGTTGCTGCTCTTCCACTCAAGTGTGAATTCTGCGAATTCTGGAGTCGGTGTTGCAGTCAATTGTTTGGTGGTTCCCACACCGATGGATATCTCTTCATCGAGCGTCAGACCTGTCAGCGTATATTTATCTACGGTAAAGGTGATATCACCGTCTGCAGTCTTCTGTATATTGAATATTCCGAACTCGTTGTTCTTGCCATTCCATGTCTTCAGGTTGGCAGGCGACGTGCTGTTGGTCAGTTCTTTCTTGTTGCCGTTGGGGAAGGCATCCAGATTGGAAGAATAATAAGCGCCACTTTGCTGATGTGCTCCATTAGCACGCACTAGTTCGTAGTAGTTGCGCGATGCTTTGGCATTAACCTTGTTTGCATCCCATACGCTTCGGTTGGTGAGGTCCACACGATATACCAGCATGCCACTACCTGGCAGGTAGGCATCCCACTTGAACTGGTTCTTCTGGCGGTTCTCAAGCAGGAAGAACTCATTGTTGACGGGAGTGTTCAGGCGATAGCCCGTCTGGCTGATGGCTAAAGGCTCCAGCGTATAGTCGCCTGTTTCTGTAATGACTTGTGGCTCATCCGTAAAACCTACTGAATAGCGCTCATAGAGTGAGTAGCCTACGGGTGTGCGGGCGTCGTTCTTATAACTGCCAGACGCCATCAGCGACCACTCACCAGGGTGATTGCTCTCTCCGTCCTCTTCATAGTTGGTGTCGTAGAAGTCAGGGAGTCCCAGCACGTGGCTGAACTCATGGCAGATGGTGCCAATGCCGTCAATCTTTACTGTTGATGGTTGTTCCGTCCATCCCATCAGCTCTGTGGAACTGGCATAGTCCCAAAGACATACACCATCCTTGTAGACATAGTTCCATCCATTGGTTAGTACTGAGCGGTGGGGGTGCCACAGACCGTCGTAGTTGCCTGTATAGTTTCGGCCATTACCTGCAACGATGAAAAATATCATATCCACCTTGCCGTCGTCATCTCTATCGTAGTCCTTGAAATTAATGTCTGCATCAGCAGCATTTACGGCAGCCCTTAGGATTTCAGAAGCCTTTTCGTTTCCTTTCTTACAACTGTAGTTCACCTGATAAGGACCATAGGCATCAAATTGGGGCTGGAACTTACCTGCCGAGTTGTCTGAGAAGTAGTCGCGGACACTGCCCGTATAGACCTGGTTGTCGTAACCCGTATAGTTCTCCTTGTTCAGCATGTCGTCCATGAGCTCCTTATAGTCATCGCGTGAGAAGGACTTGTCATTGAATTCTATTAATATGACGAGGCCTTTGAAATTTGTATAGTCATACTGGGCGGCTCGGCGACCATTGCCAATGCGGGCCGCTCTCTTGTCTGCCTCTCTCTTCTCCACCAGTTGCTTCATGTGAGCTTTCTCTGGTGACATAGCAGGCACTTGGTATTTCTGGATATCAGTCAAGAACTGTAGTTCTGCAGCCTTACGCTCAACGGCATCGTGAGCTACCTGAGTGGTAGCTTTTAGCTGTCCCTGCTCTAATGTGGCATAGACATAATAGCCCTGTTCGTTCTTAACTACGGAATAGCCGTCGGCTGTCGTCGTGAAGCTCAACCACTCGTCGCCGTGCATCTGAATGGTTACACTGCTTCCGTCGGGTTGCTGGACGGTTATTTTCTGTCGGTTAACGGGCACTGCCCACATGCTGCCTACTATTAGGGTCAGCATCATCACTATGGCTGATATTCTTTTCATCATCTTTTCTGTAGTGTTAGTGTTAAGCGCTGCAAAGGTACGAAGAAAAAATCTAATAATCAAATAATTGGGAGAAAAAGTAAATCGGGAGAACCGTGGTGGCTCTCCCGATTGTGAGAAGTATGTAATATCTTAAAGATGATTACTTGTTCATGAACTTTTGACCGTCCTTCACAACGAGACCCTTGAAGTCCTTGTTAACACGCTGACCAGCGAGGTTGAACATAGCAGCGTTAGAAGTCTTCACAGTCTTGGTGGTTACGTTGACACCAGTAGCCTTACCCTGTGTAACTGTTACCTCTAACTTAGCACCTTCCTGCATGAATACAAGAGTAACCTGACGACCTTCTACACCAGCGGGCAGAGCGTCAGCAGAGAATACGAGGTCGAAAGTGTAGTTCTCGTCGTAGTCCTCATTAGCAAAGCCAACAGACAACCACTCAGGAATTTTGTTGTCTGTGACAGTCTCATCCAAGAACAAACGGGTCTTGTAGCCCTGTTCTGCAGCAGCTTCATCACCATTGGAATACATAGGATGAACAGTGATAGAAGCCTCGCCACCTTCATCAGGAATTGAAATATTCTTTGAATCCTCTGTATAAAGGAATCCATAAACAGCATCCTCGAAACCAACGATAGCGTCAAATGTACCTGACCAACCTGCACCCTCATAGGTCTCTTGGCTAGGAAGAATTGCGTATGTGTTAGAGAAACCGCCATCACATACTGAAGTGAAAACAAGTGGAGAACCGCTAAATGTTCCTTGGTCCCAACCTTCAATAACAACAGCAAATTCCTCATCTAAGAGCAGGTAGGGGACATCTTCCGTCAGACCTTCTTCATCCTCGCGATAGAAATTATTCCAATGGAGACGAACAAGATTTTGTGCAGACATCCAATCACCTCTCTCAATGTTTTCTTCATCAACATCGGCCTGAGCAATCAGTTCGCCCAAAGAGAAACGTCCAGTTTCGGGGTCACGATGAGCTTTGTGAAGCTTACAAATTAATCCCAGGTTCTTACCAGCGGCTTGCTCAAACTGGTATATGAACATATTGACACCAGTGAAATAGAGGGCAGAAGCGGGCTTTCCCTGATAGAAGATAATAGATTTTGTTCCTGTGGGATTAATGATAGTGAGGTCGCCAGAAGGATTTGCCTTTGAGAAAGTACATGTTGGCTTTCCTTCATCATCCCATGAATCAGCAGACATTCCAGCATACCAAGTGGATTTGTTCCATGTGAATTCTTCTGAGGACTGTCCATTAAGAGTGGAAACAAGGCTCGCAGGTGAGAATGAGCTTTCACCACTGAAGAAAGTGAAGTCTTTGTCTGTACCAATGATGGGGTCGCCGTCTTCTACCATTGCAGAACCGTTATACGTTAGCTTCTGAAGAGTCCAAAGATAGCTGTCACAAGCAACGTCAGTTCTGTTAGCCAATTCAATGTCTGCGAAAGCAGGTATCATCAAGTTGGTGTAGTAGTTACCGTTTACATTAGGACTTACGTGCAAGAACAGAGTCTGTGGCTGATAGCCGGCTACTGGTATAATAGCTTGTCCTTCCATGAGGTACTTTACCTTTTCAATGTCCAGAACCAGACCCATGTATGGACCTCCTTCACTAAGGTCAAAGGTGTTTTCACTAAAGGCAGAATAAGCAATGTCCTCTCCATCAATTGTAGTCAAAGAACCATCTTCACCAAGAGTCAACACAATAGAACCATCGTTAGAAGCCCAACTGTGCAGGAAGTAATAGATAGTAGACTCATCTTGAGCCTGACCAGTTACGACACACTGTGGAGCAATGGTGATAGTTGATCCAGAGATAGAGTATTCTACGGCAATATTACCAAGTGAAGACCATTTATCAGGAAGTGGAATAACATCTGCTAACAAAGTCTTTCCACTTTCTTTGTCTGTTCCACTAAACATCGTCCAAGAAGCAGCCTCTTTTGTCTTATAGTTCGTTCCCATACCATTGTATCTCTCTTGAATTTCACCAGCTCTGCGGACTGCAGTTGTATTCTTTAACTGGTTGACCGCCTTTAATGAAGTGACATTCTGGTTAAAATACTTTCCTTTCATTGTCAGTGTTGCTGCCGATGAACGGACAGATGTTAACTCTTTACCAAAAATGGATTTCATCTCACCCTTGGCAACCGTCTTGGCGGTGTTGGGTTTACCTGAAAGCCCTTTTTTGAGGCTTTGGGCATTTGCCGATACTGCTACGATTGCTGCAGCAGCAAAAAGTAAAAACTTCTTCATAATCGTTTACTTTTGGTTAATAATTATATTTGTATTCACTAGTTTAACTTAAATGAAGTACCTCCGCTGACAGCATCAAACTGTCCACCTGTTGGCAGGAAGTAACTATCAGGAGTAATCTGATAGGTGCCATTTAATGTCGCAGCAAAGCTACGTGTCAGGTTCTCCAGTTCGGTAGCCTTCTTCTTGATGGTCTCCATGTTCTTGTCAATCTTGTCTTCAGCGGTGCAGTTGATCGTTATCTGACCATATGCTGGGCGAGACATTGTCATGGCAAGACCAGCAGTATTCGTCTTCGTCTTAGCGGTGCTGGTGTAGAATGTCAATACAAGTCCAACGATGGCGTTGCTACCAGTAGACTTACCGATACCAATGCTTTCCAATGACCAGTTGGCATTATGCTTCTTCAACTCTGCATCAATCTGATTGAAGAGGCTAGTCTGTTCTGCAGAGAACAGTGAGGCATCCATCTTCCATACTGCGGTATGCTTTACGATATAGTTATCCCAGTAAGCAATCACCTTGACGCTACCGTCCTCATTCTTCAGACAGGTCTTGTCGTCTGCCAGCTTGAATTCATGGAATTTGCAGCTACCGATGCTGTCAGTATGCTCCGTACGGAAACCGTTGGGCGTAAAGACGCATGACAGTGAGTCGAGCTTCACACCTTTTACCAAATCCTCCGTATAGCGGAAACGGCCGTTGCGCAGACCAGAGAAATAGAGGGTATCGTTATTGTTGTTGATAACGTAGTATTCGTTGATGCTTGCGTTCGTGAAACTATTCTTCATGGTCTCAGTGTCAGCGATGTAGTCTGCCCAAGAGCGGTCGCACTTGACAAGGCGAACCTCAGCCGAGTGGCGCTCACCACGCAGAATAATCTCGTTGTCGCTGTTAGACATTACTACGAAGTTATGGTCGCCCTGCATACCTTCACCGTCCTTTACCAATGTATTAGGAGCAGCATAGTAGGCTACAGGGTCAACGAAAGGAGTAAGTACATCGTTCCAGGTGTTGAAAGCCAATACGGGACCGTCTTCCAGCAACAGGCTGTAGAGGCTGTTGGCCTCCGTGTACTTGTTGGCGTTGCCATCGCGAAGGAAACGGTGGTTACCAGCAATAGTCACCTTGCCGTTCTTGTCGAATTTGGCAAAGAGGTTGAAACCTTCGAAATGTGCTACACCAGTGCCACAGAAGTACTGCATCACCCATCCGTTCTCAGCAGAACTGAGGTTGTCGCGAACCTGATCGATGGCATGTTCTACACGCAGCGATGCACTCTCATCGAAGTAGTCGTCTTCCTCAAAACGGCAGGAGGTAAACAGTGAGGCAATGCCGCAGCATACCATACCTGCAAGGAGGAATTTATTGAGATGTATCTTTTTCATATATCAGTCGTTTATTCAATTTTCATTATCAAACTTACTTCATATCGTAGATGACCACTTGGTCAGAATGCAGATAGGTGTTGATAGCGTTCTGGCGGCTCTTAACCTCCTTGCGCAGCTCAAACAAGTGCAGTCCCCAACGGTCGGTATACCACTCTGTGGCAATATCCAGCTTCTTGAGGATGGCGTTCATGCCAGCCAGATTCTCATCAGTTTTATAAGGTACCCATGCGAGGAAGTCGCGGAAAGAGGTGAAACTCTGCAGCTTGGTGTAGCGATACTTGTTGACATAAGCTGTCTTTTCCTTGTTGACCACCTGCTCAGCGCTACGGAAGACGTCCAGTGCGATGCGGTTGGTTGCCTCATAGACACCCGTAGTCTCATCGTATTCCTCTTCCGTATAGATGGTGAAGTTGTTCCAGTGTGCCTGAGCGGCATCTACGTTGATGTCCAGTGAGTCAATCAACTCATAGACACGCTCCTTGTCGCCAGCACGCAGACCAGGACAGCAGGCATTGATGATACGGTTCATCCAACGAGCATCGGTATCGGTGATGGTACATGAGAGGGTCTCTACAAAGTCCTCATAGTTGGCAGAAGAAGCGTAGTGAGTGACGTAGCCCAGCTGGTGGGTGGTCAGTGAGTCACGCTCGTGCCAGTCGATGGGGTCGTAAGAACCTGAAGTAACCTGTCCAAAGGTGATAGGATATGACTTGGTCTGGTGGAGGATATGAGAGAACTCGTGGTGCATCGTGTGGAAGATGCGCTCGTTAAGAACCTCGATATCATTGTCATCATATGCAACGGTCTCAGACCAAGGCTTGATCTCATTAACATTGTAGAGCGTGATCTTCACACCGCCTGATGCGGTACCCAGTACCTCAGTACCTGTCGTGGGGCTATAACCTGTAGAACCAATGAAGTGGAACATACGGGGGCCATAACGCTTCATGAAGTCGTCACCAGCATACTTGGTATACACATCGTAGAACAAGTAGCGGATGAAGTGAGCCAACAACTGCGAACGGTTATATTCAGCAGGGGTGAGCTGGAAGTTCATGTCAGAGGCAGTGAAGTTGAACTTGTACTGTATCTCTACATTGTAGGGCTGCAGGAAATTGTCGTACAGCCACTGGTCGAATTGTGCTGTGGTAGCATTCTTATCGACTACCTCGATGTCAGTATTGAAGATTGACTCAGTGAAGTCATCCTCGCCACGGCAGGCACCGAGTGCCAGCAATGATACTGCCATGCACAGAATATATAATTGCTTTTTCATCTTGTCTTGCTATTGGATTATTGAACTACTGAGTAACCTAATGTACGCATGTCGTTGCCGTCATTGGTTCCTAAGGCACGGTCGCTAGAGGGATAGCCGGCGTCAACAGCGTTATAAGGAATCTGAATGACGCGGCGTGGGTCGTTCCATTCCAGTACGTCGCAGGTAGCGTCATAGTCCTGGGGACCACGATAGACGTGCTTAACGGTAATGCCGTAGCGCTTGATGTCGAACCAGCGCATACCCTCGAACATGGTCTCAATACGACGGAAGTGGAGGATACAGTTCAGTACGTTGAGGTCATCGCCAGTGAGAACCTTGAACTCTGAGCTCATCTTGTCAGGATGCATGTCGTTGACAAAGATGTTGTCGTCAGCAGTACCTTTATACTTATTGTTGATATTGGTCTGAGTAAGCTCTGAATCAATCATCTTTGAGGCTGTCCATGCGCCCAGATCCTGAATGGCTCCAGCTCTGTCACCTAAGTAGAGCTTTGCCTCAGCACGGCAGAGCAGTGTCTCCTCAGCAGTGAATGGCTGATAGATGATATGTACGTAGCCGATACCAGCAATCTTGTTGGTGTACTCGAAGTACTCATGGACGCGGAAAAGCCATGAGCCATACTCTGAACCAGCAGCCCAACGGTAGATCTTACCGTCAAAAGCGGGAACACGGCTGCTCCAGTTCGGGCCACCACCCTCGTAGAGAAGGTCTTTCGTGGCAGCGATATTGACGGTAGCATTATCACCTGTACCAGCCATCTTTACCTTCACGTTCTTAGCACCGCTGTTGATAGCATAGCGGCAGGCAGAGAGCATGCGGTCCTGCAGTGAGTAGGTGGTCAGCAACAGGTAGTTGCAGGGAGCCTTCTCGTCGTTATAGTCATTGAGCAGGGAGTTGATGGTGTTAGCACTCATCGAAGCCCACTTGCGCAGTGATGTTGCAGGGTTAGCACCCAGTGCCATGTCAGCATACTTCAGACAGTTCTGATAGTCACGCTTGAACAGATAGAAACGGGCTGCAAAAGCGTATGCTGCATTGCGGTTGAAGTGATAGGCAGGTACGGTGTACTTAGAGTCGTCAATCAGGTCGATACCTTCCTTAATATCCTTTTCGATAAGGGCATAAACCTCTGAAACTTTCTTACGATACTCAGGCTTAGAGTAGTCAACACGTACCACCTCCTCAACGGTAGTTACATAAGGAATACCCCAGTCTTCAGCACTCTTGGTCTCGTCTTTATAGGCCTCGGCAAAGACGTTGACGAGTACGAAGTGGAAGTAGGCACGCATGATGTGAGCCTCACCCCATGAGTGAGCCAGCTCAGGATCGTGAGCAGGGTCTGCACTCATCTCTTTCATAGCTGCAATAGCGTGGTTGGCGGTAGCGATGCCAAAGTAGTACTTATCCCAGATCTCCAGGGGAGTATCATCTTCTGAAGTACTGTAGCTATTGATGTCTTCCCACTTGTATGCTTCCTCATGGAACAGACTGTAGGCATCGTTGTGTGTGGCGGGAACCACCACATTGTTGTCGACAAGGTTGTCACCCATCAGCTCGCAGATAACTGCAGGAACTGAACTGGGATAGCCTGAGGTAAGCAGTTTGGCTACCTTGTCGCTGCTGTCAATATGAATCCAGCGGCTGTCTGGCTGCTCGTCCAGATTGTCTGAACATGAAGCGAACAGCATGCCTAATGCCATCATTGACAATCCGAATATATATTTCTTCATATCTCTTATTTCTTATTACTAAATTCTTACTCTTAACTATACATTAGAATCCCAGACGTACGGTAGCAGTAAACTGCTTAGAGATAGGTGTTGCCACACCACCAGAGTTGATGAACTCAGGATCCTGACCGTTCAGCTTCTTGTCAGCATAGAGCAGGCAGAGGTTGGTGGCAGACAGCTTGATAGATGCAGTGTTGATAATCTTCGACTTCTGCAGCAGACTCTGTGGGAATGTGTAAGTCAGTGCCAACTCCTTCAGACGAACGAAGTCACCCTTGGCAACACGCTCGGTAGAGTAGTTGTAGACATTGTAGGCTGTGCTCAGTGTTGTGCTTCCGTAACGGTCCAACTGGTTGACAGATGCAATAGTTGGAATCGTTGTCTTTGCCTCGTCGCCAGCCTGCATCCAACGGTTCTTGAACTCCTTAGGAAGTGAAGAAAGGTCGCTATAGCCAGAGCTGAAGACAGGGTCGAGACGTACGACGTTACCACCAGAGTAGGTGATGAACACGTCAAGGCTCAGCTTACCCAGCTTCTTGTCAGTATAGGTGAATGTGTTGCTCAGTGAACCATACCAGGTAGGATCCTGTGGACCCTCATAGACGAGGAAGTCCTCCAAGTTCTTGGTTTCCTGGATGTTGACGTCACCGATAGTCTTCTCACCCTTCTCGTTGATAACCATTGGCAGACCCTCTTCGTTCAGACCAGCGAACTGATAGCTCCACAAGGTACGTACGGGATAGCCTTCCAATGTAGGAATCATATAGGGGTTAGAAGAGTGCTGTCCTACGATGAGGTAGTAAGCATTACAAGAGTTCTCCAGCGAGGTAACCTCGTTCTTGGCCAGTGAGTAGATGAAGTCAGTGGTCCACTTGAACTTCGGAGTCTGCACGTTGACAGTAGAAAGACCTACCTCAACACCGTGTGAGCTCATGTCGGCCAAGTTAGCATACTTAGAGGTCTGACCACCAGCACCCTGTGTGTATACCAAACCAATCAGGTCGTAGTTGTTACGCCAGTAGGTATCGAAGGTTATACCGATGCGGTCGTTCAGGAAGCTCAGGTCAACACCAATGTTCCATTCGTGCTTCTTCTCGAAAGTCAACTCGGTGTTAGCCAGATAGTCGATGTAAATCTCTGACTCAGAGGCAGAAGTGAAGGGACGCCAAGCGTTGCGGGTCTTATAGATAACCTCTGCATTGTTAACCCAAGAGGGACCTGTATCAGCAGTCAGCGAGTAGCTACCACGGAGCTTCAACTGTGACAGCCAGTTGACGTTCTTCATGAATGGCTCGTTGGTGACGTCGTATGCCACCGATACGTTCCAAGTAGGCAACCAGCGGCTGTTCTGTACCTTACCGAAGCGGTTGGTACCCTCGTAACGGAATGTACCATTGATGGTATAGCGCTTGTCGAAGCTATAAACGAGCTGTCCATAGTATGCCAACGTATTTGTAGTGGTTGAGTATTCACCGAAATAGTCGGTGTTCTCCTCGTTACCCTGCTTCAGCCAGAGGTATGGTGTGTAGACGATACCACCCATCTCGTACATATAGCCCCAACCAGTCCAGTTGGTAGTGGTACGCTTCACTGAAGAGTACTCAGTACCGATCATAGCGTTAAGCGTGTGCTTCTCTGCATACACGTCACGGTAGTCAGCCATGAAACGGTAGGTGTTTGAACGCATGTTGTCGTCATACTGGTACTTGATACCACCCTTAGGCAATACTGACTCAGGCTGAGCCTTGTCGTTGCTGGGGTCTGTATAAAGCAGTGGGTTGTTGTCGCGGATGGTAGAGTTGTCGTCTGTAGCATCTACACCGGCACGATAAGCGTTGGCCTGATTCGACTTGTCCATCACGTTGTGCTGACGGCGAGAATGACTCATACGGGTAGAGATCAATCCGTTCAGAGTAATCTTCTGAATAGGCTTCCATTCCAATTCTGCACGATACATCAACTCGTTGACGTCGTACTCCATGTAGTTGTAGTTCAACTCGTCGAAGATGTTGAAACCAGTATAGAAACGGGTATATTTCGTGTTAGGATCCAGACAGCGGCTGGTGTTCAGCGCGAAACTGAATGGGTTGATATCGAAGTCACGGTTTACAGCACCAGTTACCACGTCGGTGGTCTGGTTCAGTGAACCAGGAGCCTCCTGATTACGATGGCTACCCTGAGCGGCCAGCTTTGCAGTCAGGTTCTTCAAGATATCGTAAGAGATGTTACCATTAAATGTGTAACGGTCTACCTTATTGCGATTTACGTAATAGCCAGGGTCATGCATCAGTGACATGGAGAAGTATGCCTGCATGCGGTCTGTACCACCAGAGATGCTGACAGAATGGTTCTGCTGAACATTGTTGGTGAAGAGCAGGTCAAACCAGTCAGTGTTGCGGAACTCGGCATCCTGCAGATAGCGGTTACGAGAAGCCTCAGTGTTCTCCAAGCCATAAGTTCCAGTTGCAGGATCATACTTGCGCAGCTGCTGGAACATATAGCCGTAGACACCAGTGTTCTTGGCATTCACCAGGTTCTCCAGTGACAACCAACCCTTATCGGCCATCTCCTTGTAGACACCCATCATCTCCTGAGAGTTCATGATGTTATAGTCACGATAGCTGGGCTTCATGCGGGTAGAGAACTCACCAGTATAGTTAACAGAAGCGCGGCCTTTGCCACCCTTCTTGGTGGTGATAACGATCACACCAGCCATAGCACGGGCACCATAGATAGAGGTGGCACTACCATCCTTCAGAATGGTGAACGACTCAATATCATCAGAGTTCAAACCTGCTACGGCACTGGAAATCAGTGTCTTGGCATCACCTGATGCCAGCTCGTCAGCACTTACGTCTACGTTGTCCTCGTAGATCACACCGTCAATCACCCACAGTGGCTTAGAGTTACCGTAGATGGACGTAGCACCACGAACGCGAATCTTCGGTGCTGCACCGAACGATCCAGAAACGTTTGTTACCTGAACACCTGCCACACGGCCTTCCAGTGAACGGCTAACGTCAGCCATACCTGCCAGCTTAGCCTTGTCGGCATCCACTTTCGATGAGGCACCAGTGAAGAGACGCTTGTCCTGCTTCATCATACCCACGGCTACAACTTCTTGCAGCTGGGTAGCATCGGCCTGCAGTGTGACTTTCATGCCATTCTTGGCCTTTACGGTCTGTGAAACCATACCGACATAGCTTATCACAAGCTTCTTGCCTTCTGCCACGTTAATGGTGAAGTTACCGTCAAGGTCGGTCTTTGTTCCTAATTTTGTTCCTTGAATCATAACGGTAGCACCGATACACGGCTCGCCATTATCCTCAAAGACAGTACCTGTTATCTTCTGCTGGGCAATCGCCACGCCGAGACTCATGAAGAGACAGGTGAGAAACATTGTTAGTCTTTTCTTCATAGATAATTTATTCTCTTATTTTATTAATTGTTATTATCAATAATGTACCCGTACATTTTAAATATATAGTGGATTACTCGTGCTATAGTGTTGGCCTCACACGAGATAATCCTTTCATTTGCAGTTTGCAAAGGTACTAATTTTGCTTTATTTTAGCAAATATTATTTTAAAAAATATGCATTTTGCGCTCTTTTTTTAACTAATTAGCAGCTTTTTGTTCCATTTTGTTGTATTTTGTGAGTTTTGAGTGCTCATTTCGTTATTGCGCCCAGAACTATTCTACTGGTTCTGTGCTCTTTGGTGAGACAGTTACTGACAACGATTTGACTCTCTACCAGAGCGACAGCAATCCAAGCCGCTATCGTATCGCTCCTTTGTGGAATGAGAATGAGGTTGGTCTTGTCTTTGAGATGGACGATAATGACGTTATTACCGTTGATGGTGTAGAGACTGGTTTGGTATCTAGTGAAGGTATGATTTATGCCACCGATTTCGTAACTGGTGAACTTGCAAATATGCCCAGCTACTATGAGGAAGGTGTGTTCTACTTCTATCTGGCATACCATCTTGAGGGTGACACACAAGCAGGATTCGCTTTCGAGCAGGATACTTTCACACTGACCGCTCAGGCTCAGGCAGCTATGAAGAAAGCTGCGAAGAAATTCACTGTGAAGAAAGCTGCTAAGCGCTCTTCTAAGCGTTCTGCTGCTAAGAAAGCCGTTGCTAAGAAGATCATTACCAAGCAGCACATCATGAAGTTGCAGCGTGAGAAGGCTTCACTGCGCTAAGATAATTCGGATTATAATCCAATAAAACCATTCGGGAGGCACACCACAAGGCGTTGCCTCCCGTTTCCTTTTCTTATTATTTGAGAAGTATTAGAAAAATTTTTATTAGAAAATAGGGTTCACATTCACGCGTAACATTTTGATTCATCGTGCGTTAAGTGTGAACCCTGTTTTGTGGCTCTGAATATAGCTATTATGGTCTCCGTATTAGCCTAACCTGTGTCCGTATTAGGCTATCTAGTGTCTGTATTAGCCTATCTGGTGTCTGTATTAGCTGTATAAATAGGGTTCACGCTCAACGTATTGTATTATAGTGTGTTACGTGTGAATGTGAACCCAGTTTTTATGTAAATTTTCTGAATAGCAATATTATCTTCTAGTCTTGAAGAAATCTTGCATGAGTTGGCGACACTCGTCTTCGAGAATACCGCCAGTAACGGTACATTTGGGGTGCAGGGCGTGGGGCGCATAGTCGGTATAGCCACGCTTTTCGTCGCGACAGCCATAAACAATGCGGGGTATCTGGCTCCAGCCCAAGGCTCCGGCACACATGGTACAGGGCTCTACGGTAACGTAGAGCGTGCAGTCGGTGAGGTACTTGCCACCCAGTTCGTTGGCTGCAGCGGTGATAGCCTGCATCTCGGCATGGGCTGTCACATCGTGTAATGTCTCCGTGAGGTTGTGGGCACGTGCAATGATGCGGTCCTGACATACAACAATCGCTCCGATGGGAATTTCGCCCTCATCGAAGGCTGCTTGCGCCTCGGCTAATGCCTTGCGCATATACTGCTCGTCTTTATTTTTTTGTTCCATGTTGCAAAATTACAAAATATTTTCGTAACTTTGGAAGAATTCTCAGCTTTTCTTTGTATAAAGGCTGTCTGGGGGATTGAGAAAAAACTGGGTTACGAATTGGCAACCGTACTCAATTCCACATTCTGCTATAAACTGCATCAAAGAACACCTGACGCTGAGCCTGCAACCATTTATGACTCATCATCGAGTGCAAAGGTAATCATTTCTTTCGAAAGAACCAAATCTATTCACATCTTTTTCATCAGAGCTTGCTCAACGCTCTTGAACTGATTGTGGCATCTTTTGTGGCACCAGCCAGGAAAGTGCGTATTAGGCTACGTCCTATTACTGATTTTTATGCGGATTATTCTTATGTTTCAATTAATTTTACTACCTTTGCACACATAATTCATAACAAACATATTATCTATGGCAAAGATTAATGTCCAGAATACGGAGATAACCATCGTTTCGCACAATGACGATGACTACATTTCGCTGACCGATATGGCTCGTAGCCAGTTGCAAGAGCACATTATCTTTCGTTGGCTCAGTCTGAAAAGCACGATTGAGTACCTTGGTGAATGGGAAATGCTCTACAACCCCAATTTTAATTGTACCGAATTCGGTACATTTAGAAATATGGCGGGCAGCAATAACTTTGTTCTGTCAGTCAAGACATGGATAGAAAAGACAAGTGCCATTGGTATCTTCTCCAAGGCGGGACGCTATGGTGGCACGTATGCCCACCGTGATATTGCCTACCACTTCGGCATGTGGATAAGCCCTAAATTCCAGTTGCTGCTGGTCAAAGAATACCAACGACTGAAAGCCGAGGAGCAGAAAATGTTGGGCTGGACGGCTAAGAGAGAACTATCCAAGATTAACTACCATATTCATACTGACGCCATCAAAAGCCATTTGATCCCTGAAG
>Ga0256404_1006852_pt1 | contig 18470 bp, 13 predicted proteins | sample RumenRJG_01DNA_FD_185990 | JGI IMG/M metagenome (GOLD analysis project Ga0256404, IMG submission 185990) | Bovine rumen microbial communities from Lethbridge, Alberta, Canada - RJG_01 | ecosystem: Host-associated > Mammals > Digestive system > Stomach > Rumen | place: Canada: Alberta | collected...
ATCAAAATGCCAGAGGTGGAAAATGCGAAGAATCTGCTCGACAACATCAAGAAAGAAGCAGAAATCACCCGACCGATTGAAGATATCGGAGTTGTCGTGCTCGACCATAAACAGATTACCATTACCACCGGCGTACTTGATGCATTGCTCGAAAACAACTGTGCCGTCATTACCTGCGACAGCCGTTCCATGCCTGTCGGTTTGTTGCTGCCTCTCTCAGGGAACACTACGCAGAGTGAGCGTTTCCGCCACCAGATAGAAGCATCCCTACCCTTACGCAAACAACTGTGGCAACAGACCATCCAATACAAGATAAGAAACCAGATGATGGTATTGAAGCAATCCTCTAATGCAGAAACAAAGTGCATGCAACGATGGATTAACGACGTGAAAAGCGGCGACACCGATAATCAGGAAGCACGAGCAGCAGCCTACTACTGGAAAAACCTATTCGGACACATTGACGGATTCGTCAGAGACCGCGAAGGCATCTCCCCTAACCATCTGCTCAACTACGGCTATGCCATCCTGCGCGCCGTTGTTGCCCGTTCACTCGTTGCCAGCGGACTATTACCCACGTTCGGCATTCATCATCACAATCGCTACAACGCTTATTGTCTGGCAGACGACATCATGGAACCATATCGTCCATACGTGGACAAACTGGTTTATGACATCACCAACCAATATGGTGAAGACATTGAATTGTCAAAAGACATCAAAGCCGAGCTGCTATCCATACCAACTTTAGATGTAGTTATCGGTGGAAAACGGAGCCCTCTCATGGTCGGCGTGTCACAAACCACCGCCTCACTATACAAATGTTACAGCGGAGAGCTTCGCAAGATAGCCTACCCGGAAATGTAAACATACGACATGCAACGTTTTAGCGAATACAGAGTTATGTGGCTCCTCGTATTATTTGACCTGCCCACCGAAACAAAAAAAGACAAGAAAGCGTATGCGTTGTTTCGGAAAAACCTGATACGAGACGGCTTCACCATGTTCCAATTCTCCATATACATACGCCACTGCGCCAGTATGGAGAACGCCGAAGTCCACAAGAAACGCGTCAAATCATTCCTTCCCGAATTCGGAAAGGTTGGCATCATCTGCATCACCGACAAACAATTTGGCAATATAGAGCTATTCTATGGCAACAAACCCCAACATACTAACGCACCTGGTCAACAGTTAGAACTCTTTTAACGCTCTCTTCTAAAAATCTTTTAAGGAAAGTTTTCAGACACATCAACGCCCCCATACAAAAAGAGAGAATTCCACTTTCCCGTGAAATTCTCCCCTTACTTTGCAAGAGTTTTTTTAATTCTAATCTCCTTTGCAAATCATTGGTCTTCAACAAAATACCCAATTCCTGTTGTTGATACCTGTGCAAAGATACGAAATTTTAAGCAAATCACAACAAATTAGCGCCTATCCCTCATATACAAAGGGTTGTTGATACCTGTGCAAAGATACGAAATTTTAAGCAAATCACAACACTTTCAATACTCCGTCATCCGCAATAAAAGTTGTTGATACCTGTGCAAAGATACGAAATTTTAAGCAAATCACAACATTCAAAGTGTACGCTCGTGGAAAGACGGGTTGTTGATACCTGTGCAAAGATACGAAATTTTAAGCAAATCACAACTAGTGCGCTGTGATGTTGAGACTGATGGGGGTTGTTGATACCTGTGCAAAGATACGAAATTTTAAGCAAATCACAACAGCCAATACTATAATTTCATCGACGAGGACGTTGTTGATACCTGTGCAAAGATACGAAATTTTAAGCAAATCACAACCCGACAAACAAATACTGCCGATTAAAATTGTTGTTGATACCTGTGCAAAGATACGAAATTTTAAGCAAATCACAACACCTCACCGATAATTCCGTATGTCATTGCGTTGTTGATACCTGTGCAAAGATACGAAATTTTAAGCAAATCACAACAAATTTTGTTCATTAGCCATATACGTATATGTTGTTGATACCTGTGCAAAGATACGAAATTTTAAGCAAATCACAACAATGTTCACATGGCATTCACTTCTTTATCGTTGTTGATACCTGTGCAAAGATACGAAATTTTAAGCAAATCACAACTGGGCGCAAGGACATGCTTTGAAGTGCAGGGTTGTTGATACCTGTGCAAAGATACGAAATATTTCTATGATAAATAATAAATATGTGGATTTTCGTTCATTTTTAATTTTGCTTAGCCTGATTCGTGCTTGAATAGAAGCATGCAAAAAGGGATACCACGGCAGAATCCATAAGACTTTACCAACTTCTACTATTGTGATTAGATACCCTATAAAACCCTTTGCATAAACATACGGAAAAGGGCGTATAAATATACGGTTGAACTTTCGTTTTCCAAAAGTTGAACTTTTGCGTCCTAAAAGTTCAACTTTCACCGCCTAAAAGTTCAACTTTTGCAAGCTAAAAGTTGAACTTTTGGAAAGCCATATCTAACTTCATGAAATACAACGGTTTACAAACGGGCAACCCAAACATCTGCTTACGTATAAATATACAGACATGGGAAGATGGCAGCCGAACGGGGCGGGTCATTGTCCGCCGAGTCGTGAGAAGTAGTCGAGGATATGCTCCCACGTCTTGAAGGTGTCGGTTCCGTATCGGATGAGTGTTGCCATGCCTTGCACGTCCTCGTCGTCGATGAGGTAGTCGCCGTAGAGTAGTGTCTTGTGATTGGTGAAGATGGTATGTCCGTAGGCGGGGACGTTGACGTGCTCATAGAGCCAGCTGTTGGTTTGCGCATAATAGTCGGCATCGGTCGGTGCCGGTGCTACGAAAAACAGGTTGTAGTTTTCCAACAGTGTGCGGATGGTTTTCTGCGACGAGCTTTGCGGCTTCTGCCACTGGTCGATGAGGGTGCTGATGGAGATGTAGATGATGGGGCGTTCCCTACCCTGCTGGCGGTCGTCAATCCATCTGATGACGGGCACGATGGAGTGCATGAAGCTATGGTCGTTCATACGGTGTTCGCCGTGGAATCGCATGGCTTGCGGATAGTGTTGGCGGAACAGGTCGTAGGTGTTGACCGTGGTGTCGGCGTCGCCGAAGAGTCCCCATACGTGCTGTTTCTCCTCGCTGCTGAGGTTTCCGAAACAGCGGTCGGTGATGTCCTTGTATTTCTTGACGAGCGCTTTTGTCACGATAAACTCCTGTATGCCGTCTTCCCGTCGGCTGCTGAACGTCTGCGCCCCTATCATGCCATGTTCTTTCATGGTGTCGCCCATCTGCAGTGCGGGATTGACAAGTATGCGATGGTATCCGTGCAGCATCTCCGCGTACATGCCTCCCATTGAGGTGCCGATGATGAGGTCGGGCTGTTCGGCTGCACAGAGGTTGCGCAAGAGCGTCACTGCCTCTTCGGGGTCGATGGGCAGGTCAGGGGCGATGACCTTGGCTTGTGGAAACACTTCGCGGATGCGGGTGATGGTGCCCGACTGTCCGGATGAGGCGAAGCCGTGCACGTAGAGTATTTTCTTTCCCTTCATCAGGTCGGGAAACTGCTTGATGTATTGGTTCTGTTCCATAGCATTTGCAAATATAATCATTTTGCAGGAGACGGGAAAGCGTTTCCGTGTTTTTCCCCGTACCTTATATATAAGATACTTCATCTCGGCATAAAAAACAAATGAATTTGTTTTGTTCTACTCTCAATTTTCCGTATCTTTGTCGGTGATATTTGTGTGCGTCACAGCACGTTTTTTTTATTGATAAGAACATTATGGGCATTGGCAAGTGGATAGGCGGTTTCCTTGGCTATATGGTCGGTGGTCCTCTGGGCGCATTGGCCGGTTTTTTCATTGGCAAACTGTTTGATGCGACCACCGAACCGGTCGTCATCTCCAATGAGCAGAACGACTATGGCAGGGAGACTTCGTATGATGAGGGGCAGCGCAACTCGTTCCTCTTCTCGCTTTTAGTGTTGGCTTCCTACATCATCAGGGCAGACAACCGCATCATGCACTCGGAGATGGAGTTTGTGAGGCAGTGGCTGCGCCAGAACTTCGGTGCAGAGGCGCAACGGCAGGGCAACGAGATATTGCTCGGGCTGTTTGAGGAGCAGAAGCGGATGGAGGCAGCCCGCCCCGGAAGCTATCGGCAAGCCATCTGGGACTGCTGCCGGCAGATTGCTACAAACACCAACTACGGCGAACGCCTGCAGCTGCTCAACTTCCTCGTGCTCATCGCACAGGCTGACGGGAGCGTGGCAGATATCGAGATAAGCCACCTGAAAGAGGTGGCGCAGCACCTGCGCATGTCAGCCGGCGATGTGGACTCGATGCTCAACTTGGGACACGACGACCTGGAGTCGGCATACAAAGTGCTCGGCATCACACCCAATGCCACCGACAGCGAGGTGAAAGCCGCCTACCGGAAGATGGCACTCAAGCATCATCCCGACCGTGTGGCAACACTCGGCGAGGACGTGCGGCGCGCTGCCGAGAAGAAGTTTCAGGAACTGAACGAGGCAAAAGAGCGTATCTATAAGGCACGTGGATTGAACTGAGAAAGGACTGGGAGAATTATTAACGACAGAGGTAACGAAGAAGACGGATGAGGAACACGGAACGGACATTCATGCTCATGGGCATCGTGGTAACAATATTGCTGCTGATGCACCTGCTTCCTACGCTCACCATCGGCGACACGCCACTGCGGACGGTCAGCATCCTGAGCGACGTGTTCAACGGCAATGTCGAACAGGAGCATCAGGACGTGATACCCCCTCCATCCACATCGAGAAGTCTGCTGGCTGAAAAGAAGGGAAAAGAAAGGAATGAGAAAGACACAAAGGCGGAAGACTTCAAGGAGATTGTTCCACCTGGCGTGACGATGATTGAGGATTACGGCGGCGACAACGCCGGCGGCATGGATCATTTCTACGCCATGCTCTATTCCGCAAAACTACAAAACCGCCCTGTGCGCATCGCTTATTTCGGCGACTCGTTCATCGAAGGCGACATCTATACCTGCGATTTGCGGGAGATGCTGCAAGAAAAGTTTGGAGGAAACGGACCCGGATGGATTGATGCGGGCAGCGTTTTCAACAAGGGATTCCGCCGCACCATCCTGCAAGACTACAGCGGAATAGAGGAGTTCCAAATCGTGAAAAAACCGTTCGACCTGAAAGTGCAAGGCATGAACCAACGCTACTTCATCCCTTCAGAAGGCAGCCGAATCAACACGAGGGCTACACACCACATGGCTCACGCCTCAAAATGGCAGAACGCACGGCTCTTTTTCCGCACACAACAGGGCTTGACCATCAGGGTGACCAACGGTTCGCAGGAAGCGCAGACAAGCCACGCTGCAGGTTCAGGGAAGGTGCAGATGATTGAAACAAAGGGAGAGGCAGACAAAATCGGCTACTCCTTCGCCAATGTCCACAGCAAGACCTACCTCTACGGCATGGCACTGGAATCCGACCACGGCGTGATTCTCGACAGCTACAGCATGCGCGGTTCCGCCGGATTCACACTCATTTCGATACCAGGCTCCACGCTCCACGACTTTGCCGAGCTGCGCCCCATTGACCTCTTTGTGCTCCATTTCGGACTTAACGTGATTAGTTCGAAGACCACCGAGGCATCGCTACGCCATTATTGCAAACGAATAGCAAAGGTGGTCAGCCATCTGCAACAAGCGTTCCCCTATGCTTCGTTCCTCATCGTCAGCGTGTCCGACCGCAGTCAGCGCACCGCTGAGGGCATCACCACGATGAAGGGCGTGGAAGAAATGGTTGCCTGTCAGCGCGAAATGGCTGCCGAGAAAGGCATCGCCTTCTTCGACCTATTCACGGCAATGGGCGGACGGGGAAGCATGAAAAAGCTGGTGGACAGCAACTCTGCGAACAAAGACTACACGCACATCAACCTGAAAGGCGGGAAGATCATCGCCGAACATCTTTTCAAGTCGATGGTGGCGGGTTATGACAACTACGTGAGACACAATACAAAAAAGAACTGACGATGAGTGAACTACTGAACAACCTGACAGAGATACTTAGGTACAACCCCGAACAGCCGATGATTTTCAGCAGTGGGTTGTTCCTCTTCCTGTTCCTCGGATTCACGTTCGTCTATATGCTCCTGCGCAAAAAGCTGACGGCACGCCTGCTGTTTGTCACAGCCTTCTCTTACTATTTCTATTATAAAAGCAGCGGATTCTATTTCTTTCTGCTTGCCCTTGTCACCGTCTGCGATTTCCTGCTCGGCAACGCCATCCACAAGGCACGGACGGAGGGCGGTGAGAACAATGGGCGACGACGGGCAAGAATGCTGCTTTTCCTGAGTATCCTTGTCGATTTAGGACTGCTTGCTTACTTCAAATACACCAATTTCTTCGCAGGGATGTTCTCGGCGATGATTGGCAACAATTTCCAGCCTTGGGACATCTTCCTGCCTGTGGGCATCAGTTTCTTCACTTTCCAAAGCATGAGCTACACCATCGACATCTACCGAGGCAAGCTCCGCCCCCTGTCCTCTGTGCTCGACTATGCTTTTTACGTGTCGTTCTTCCCGCAGCTGGTGGCTGGACCCATCGTCCGTGCGAGCGATTTCGTGCCACAAATCAGGAAACCGCTCTGCATCACTCGCGAGATGTTCGCAAGAGGAGTCTATTTCATCCTTATCGGATTGTTCAAGAAAGCGGTGATTTCCGACTATATCAGCCTGAACTTCGTTGACCGTATTTTCGACAATCCCCATCTCTATACTGGTGTAGAAAACCTGTTAGGTCTCTACGGATATGCCATCCAGCTCTATTGCGACTTCAGCGGTTACAGCGACATGGCTATCGGTATTGCGCTGCTGCTGGGCTTCCGCTTCCCGATGAACTTCAACGCGCCATACAAAGCCGAAAGCATTTCCGACATCTGGAGGCGATGGCACATCTCGCTCTCGTCGTGGATTCGCGACTATGTCTATATCTCTTTAGGAGGAAACCGCTGCGGTAAGTTGCGCAACTATTGGAACCTCTTTATCACGATGACACTCTGCGGCCTTTGGCACGGTGCGGCTCTGAACTTCGTGCTGTGGGGAGCAATCCATGGCGTGGGATGCAGCATCCATAAGTTCTTCCGTATACAGGTATGCCATCACGATTCACACTATCACAGCAAAGGGGTGAAACGTTTCTTTGCCATCCTGCTCACGTTCCATTTCTGGGTCTTCTCGTGCATCTTTTTCCGCAACACTTCGTTCGAGAATATCTATGCTCAGCTACTGCAGATGTTGACCGCATTCCACCCTGAACTGTTCCTGCAGGTGATTGAAAGCTACAAATTCGTATTCATGCTGATTGCGCTGGCGTTTGTCACCCATTATCTGCCCGACCCCTGGCAAGAGCGCATCATCGGACGAATGAAGCGAGCTAACATTTTTGTCTGTGCACTGCTCATCGTTGCAGTCATCTACATCGTCATTCAGGTGAAGAGCAGCAATATCCAGCCGTTCATCTACTTCCAGTTCTAAAGCGCTTCGCTTAATGACAAACGATAAATAGTTTAAACAAAAAACGTCTCCCACAGCCGTAGCCATGGGAGACGTTTGTGTTTCGTATAGACGGGGAATCAATCTTCAGCAGGAGTTTCTTCCTCACTCTTCTTGACCGTCTTGCGGATGGCGCGCTTACGCTTCGGCTTCTCCTCAGCAACGACTTCGGGCTTAATGCCAGCCAGTTCCGGGTCAATCATAATGCGTCCGCAGTATTCGCAAACGATAATCTTCTTGTGCATCTTGATATCGAGCTGACGCTGTGGCGGAATCTTGTTGAAGCATCCTCCGCAGGCATCACGCTGCACATACACGATACCCAGTCCGTTGCGGGCATTCTTACGTATGCGCTTGAAGCTGGTGAGCAGTCGCGGTTCGATCTGCACTTCCAATTCTTCCACATGCGCTTTCAGTTTGTCTTCCTCTTCGCGCGTCTCTTGCATGATTTCATCGAGTTCGCTCTTCTTCTCTTCGAGTGCCAACCGGCGTTCCTTGATGAGTTCTTCGGCATTCTTTTGGTCTTCTTTTTTCTCCTCGATGCGCACGAGGGCTTCCTTGATTTTCTTGTTGCAGAGCTCTATCTCAAGTGTCTGGAACTCGATTTCCTTGCTCAGCGTGTCATACTCGCGGTTGTTCTTCACATCGTTGAGCTGTGTCTGATAGCGTGTCACGAGCGACTCCGCAGTGGCGATGTCGGCTTTTTTCTGCGAGACAGCGGTCTGGAACTCTTCTATCTCCATTTGGATTTTTTCTATACGCGTAGAAAGTCCTTCAATCTCGTCTTCCAAATCCTGTACCTCGAGTGGCAGTTCACCTCTCAATGCCCGTTTCTCGTCGATTGCCGAAAGGGTGGTTTGCAACTGATAGAGTGCCTTCAGCTTGTCTTCTACAGACAGTTCCGTTGTTTTTTTCTTTGTCATAATCTTCTGTTTATTTTATGATTTATATCTTTCTTTTCCGTCAATTCACATCAGAAATATGTGATTGGATTGGTGTTGACCTGCGAGAGGTGGCACTTCACTTCGGGACATGCCGTTTTAATCACTTCGCAAAGCACCTCTGCGGTATATTGCTCACTCTCGTAATGACCGATGACACAGATTTGTATCTTCTGCTCATGGTCGAAGAAATCATGATAGTGCATCTCTCCCGTCACGAACGCATCGGCACCGGCAGCCACCGCATTGTCGAGGAGGAACGAGCCTGCGCCGCCACAAATGGCGACCTTCTCTATCCGTCGCTGTAACAGTTCGTTTGCCTGCACACAAGCAACGCCAAACGTCCGCTTCAGCATCATGATGAATTCCTGGGCCGACAGCGGTTCCTTCAGGAGTCCCATCACGCCGCTTCCGGCATCCTCACCCGGTTTTCTGACGAAGAAGTCCACATCCTTCAAGCCCATCTTCTCTGCTATCTTGAAGTTCACTCCGCCCCGTGCATTATCCAGATTGGTATGCATCGAGACAATCGTCACGCGGTTTTCTATCGCCTTCATCACTACACGCTGCACATAGTTCACGTCGCTTATCTGACTAAGCTTGCGGAAAATCAGCGGATGGTGGCTTACAATCAGATTGCAACCGAGCTGTATCGCCTCGTCCAGCGTCTGCTCAGTCACGTCCAAACACAACAATGCCCCTGAGACCTCCGCCTCTGTCAATCCTACTTGCAAGCCGGCATTATCGAAGTCTTCCTGCAAGGGCAGAGGCGCGAAACGTTCAAGGGCAGCAATTACCTCTTTTATTTTCACGCTGCAAAGTTATAAAAAATTCGGTTAAGTGAGAAAGAATGAGCTCGCTTTTTTCTTCGAACGAGAGAATTTTATCCAATAAATGAGCGAAAAAAACAAATTTCTTCGCTCATTTCTCTTTTCAGTTTACCACGCTTTCAGATTGGCTTTCGCCTCTACCCTGTTCTCGATATCGTCGCTGAGAGCAGGAAAGAAGTCGATGCGCGTGATGCGCTCCACTTCATCGACGGTGCGCACACAATCGCTCATCGAACGTTTCTTGCCGTCGTTCGGATAGATGAATCCGATGGCTTTCGGAGTTCCTTTCCTGCAAAGAACAACCTTAAAGAAAGCGTCTGGTACGGGCAGACGGTTCCTGCCGATATATTTTCGGTCGGCATCTTTATAATAAACAGGTCCGCACACGATGTCCACGACTCCATACTGGCGTGCCCAGTCGCGGCAAAGCATTTCCAGATCGTTCCATTCGTACTTGTTCAGGTTATGGTTCTGCGGACAGATATTGGTAAAGAGGAACGACTGTCGCATGGCTTCGGCATCCCACTTATTGTCGCCTGCCGGGCACATGTGTCCGCGGTCGTAGCGCGAGTTGTAGTAATCCCAATCCGTGGCACGCGGAGCCGACACGTCGTTGTCTTCGGTGAACTTTTCGTCCGTGCGCTGGTTTTTCCCGTAGGTGTGGCTCTTCGTCAGATGCCATGCCACCCAATTGGGCTGCTTCGTCTCGCGGTTATACGAGGCAGTATATCCTTTGCGTCGCAAAATCTGTTCGGGACGGTCGGTCAGCGGTGCAGGCAGTTCCATCATCTTCACATGGGGCTTCGCCTGGTTGGCAGATGCGACCTCAGTCTTTTCGCCCGAGTAGAAACCATTTATTTGCGACCCGCTCTCCGTTTGCTTGTCTTTTTTGCTGCAACCCACGCTGAATAGCAACATAGCTGTCAGCAAGAGAATACTTGTTATCTGTTTCATCATCTTATTTTGTTTATCATTCATGAAATCGTTTTCATCACCACCAATCGTCGAGGTCGGCATCGTCGAGCAAGCGTTCGCGCACGTCGGCTGCCAACTGCGGAAAGAAGGTGATGCCTGTGATGCGCTGCACCTGTCGCAACGAGTTCACGTAGTCACCTTTCGGTCGGTTGCCCGCCTCGTTGCGATAGATGAATCCGATGGCTTTCGGGTCGTCGCCCATGCGCAACACCACTTTGAAGAAAGCTTCGGGCACAACCACCTTGTTTCTCCCGATTGTCTTATGGGCACTGCGGAAGAGAATCGGCCCGCAGACGATATAGATTTCCCCGAAACGCTTCGCCCATTTCCGGCATTGCATCTCCAGTTCGTTCCAGTCGCCACCGTTGAGATTGTGGTTCTGCGGACACATATTCGTAAAGAGGAAGCAGTCTTCCATTGCCTGCGCACTCCATTTGTTGTCGCCTGCCGGACACATGTGACCGCGGTCCCAACCCGAGTTGTAATAATCCTCGTTCGTGGCTCTGGGCGGTGCCACGTCTTCGTCCTCATGATATTTCACACCCTGTCGTTTGTGAGCGCCGGAAGTATGTTCGCCTTTCAAAAGCCACATTGCCCAGTTAGGCAGGCGTGTCTCACTGTTGTAAGACGTCGCATACCCCTCTCGCCACAATATCTGTTCAGGGCGGTCGGTCAGTGGTGCAGGCACCATCCGCTGCAACTCCCTGCGCAGGTCTCCACTACGTTCCGACTCCTCGTCTGACGTATCTTCTTCCGGAACATATATATCTTCCACATGCACCTCGCCCGATGGATAGTCATACGTACCACCCACCAGCGGCTTTTCGCCCTTTCCCACCCGACAAGCCGTCAGCAGCAACACAAGCAGCACGACACATAACGGGCTGCCGGGTAACAACGGGAAAAACAGTCTTTGCCTATTCATATCGTGCAAAGGTACAAAAAAAATTAAGAGCAGAACGAAATAAAATCGCTTATTTTCTTTCATCAAAACAATTATTCTCAGAAAAACTTCGTATCTTTGCAAGGATATATAATGCTTAGAACAAATGAAAAACGAAAGTCTGAGACAATACATTACTGAATTAAATACGCAATATAAGACAGGGAATGCTCGTGAGCATTCTTATCGTCCTGCACTGAAAGACCTGTTGGATGCTCTCCTTCCTCAAATGGTAGTGACCAATGAACCTGCCCATTTTGAATGCGGTGCGCCAGATTATATCATTTCACGAAAAAAAGATCATCTGCCTGTGTTTTTTGTTGAGGCTAAAGACATTAATGACAACGACCTTGACGGACGCAACAAGAGTGGTCACAAGGAGCAGTTCGACCGTTACAAACAAGCACTCGACTATATTATCTTTACCGATTATCTGGACTTTCATCTATACGAACATGGAAATTTTGTGGATAGTGTCAGGATTGCAGAGTTGAAAGGTGATAGGATTGTAGAGATTAACGACGCTGAAGACAAGTTGATCGGAATTATCCAACATCTTGGTAAGTCTGCCATCCAGCGTATCACTTCAGCCCCCCGTTTAGCAAAGTTAATGGCAGGCAAGGCACGACTACTTGCAAGCATCATCGAAGAAGCTATGAACGATAAAAGTCAAAGCTATGAGAATGATAATTTGCGTGGACAATATCAGGCATTCAAGGATGTACTTATTCAGGAGCTAAAGAAGGAAGATTTTGCTGATATTTATGCCCAGACAATTGCCTATGGTCTTTTTGCAGCACGCCTGCACGATGATACTCCAGAAAACTTCAGCCGAGAGGAAGCCGCTCGTTTGATTCCGAAGACCAACCCTTTTCTGCGTCAGATATTCAATAACCTGGCAGGCAACGACCTTGACGAACGCATTGCATGGGTGGTTGACGACTTGGTAACTGTATTCCAAGCTACTAATATACAGAAAATCATGAAAACCTACGTGCAGGACAAGCGTCACCACGACCCCATGATACACTTCTATGAAGACTTCCTTTCTGAATACAATCCAAAATTGCGCAAATCAAAAGGAGTCTGGTACACACCGCAACCCGTAGTTGGTTTCATTGTGAGAGCGGTTGATGAAATATTACAGAAAGACTTTGGACTTTCAGAAGGTCTTGCAGATTATTCGATGATAGAACAGGAAGTGGCTGTTGAACAGAGTCGTGACAGACGTACCTCCAGCGGCATGAGACATGAGAAACGTCGTTTCCACCGTGTGCAGATATTAGACCCCGCAACAGGCACAGGCACTTTCCTTGCAGAGGTAGTTAATCAAATATACGACCGCTACCGCGACAATCAAGGTATTTGGCAGGAATATGTAGAGAAACATCTCTTGCCTCGCCTTAATGGCTTTGAGATACTGATGGCATCGTATGCTGTGGCTCATATCAAGCTTGACATGTTGCTTTCAGAAACGGGCTATCAGCACACGTCAGACAAGCGTCTGCACGTCTATCTCACCAACTCCCTTGAAGAAAGCAACAACGAGCCACGCACTCTCTTTGCCCAATGGCTTAGCCGTGAGGCAACCGAAGCGAATGTCATCAAACGCGACTGTCCAGTGATGGTGATGATTGGCAATCCTCCTTATAGCGTTTCAAGTCAAAACAAGGGTAAGTGGGTTAATCGTTTACTTGAAAATTACAAAATAAACCTCAATGAAAGAAAGTTAAACCTTGATGATGACTACATAAAATTTATTCGTTTAGGGCAGCATTATGTTGAGAAGAATGGAGAGGGTGTTCTTGCATATATCAGCAATAATAGTTTCATTGACGGAATCACCCATCGCCAAATGAGATTTACATTAATGCAGGCTTTTGATGAAATCTATATCCTTAATCTTCATGGAAACAGTCGTAAACAAGAAGTCGCGCTCGACGGAAGTAAAGACGAGAATGTTTTTGATATTATGCAAGGAGTAAGCATCAATATCTTCGTCAAGACAGGGCGTAAAAATAAAGGTGAACTGGCAACAGTATATCATCATGAAATTTATGGTACGCGTGAGTTCAAATACTCGTCTCTTAATGATGCTACATTGTCAACAATATTATGGAGCAAACTAATGCCATTGGAACCTTATTACTTCTTTGTTCCCAAAGATTTTTCTGTACAAGATGAGTATGAAAAGGGATTTAAACTAGATGAACTGATGATTCAGCATTCAAATGGAATTGTAACAGGAAAGGATAGCGTCTGCATTTGTCAAACTAAGGATGGAGCAGAAAATCTATATAGAGATTTACAGTCTTTGTCTGAAGAAGAATTTAGAAATAAATATCATTCAGGAGAGGATACCAAATATTGGAGTATAAATAGTGCCAAAAAAGATATTGTTAGTGCAACAAGTAATGGTAATTGTCGCATAGTACGTTGCTTGTTTAGGCCATTTGATACTAGATATATTATTTACACAGGGAAATCAAATGGTGTTTTGCAGCGCCCTATTGATGACAACTCAAAATACATGCTATTTGATAATATTGGAATGGTTATTCCAAGACAAACCACACAAAACTGGAGACATGTTTTTGTAACAAAAAGTATGATTGATGGTAACCTAACTTCAAGTGCAAGATTACTTGGTGCAGGACAACTATTCCCACTCTATTTAAATCGTAACATGATTAACTGTGAAGAATGCATTGTCAATTTCAATAAAGACCTATATAACAAGATAGCGAAAGGACTGAACTACTTTCCTTGCTATGATGACAATATGCAAGTTGATCCCATAAATGAATATGATGGCGTGCTCTATCCCCAAGACCTTTTCGACTATATCTATGCCGTGTTACATAGCCCTAAATATCGAGAACGCTACAAAGAATTTCTGAAAATAGACTTCCCACGCATACCTTATCCTAAAGACGCGGAACATTTTCGCGACTTGGCAGAAAAGGGAAAGGAACTACGCTTGCTGCATTTGATGGAAGATTTGCCAAATTCCATTGACGTATCATTTCCACAGAGAGGATCTATGCAAGTTGATGTCTATCGATGGGAAGACAATAGAGTCTATATCAACAGCGAGCAGTACTTTGAGGGGGTACCAGAATCTGCTTGGAACTTTTTCATCGGAGGTTATCAGCCCGCACAAAAGTGGCTGAAAGACCGCAAAGGAATGACCCTAAGCTTTGAGGACGTGAGACATTATCAGCATATCATCTATATACTTCAGCAAACAGAACAGCTGATGACAGAGATTGACCAGAAATACGTGATAACGGAATAATGGTATTACGGAATAACGACATTACGAAATAACGGCAAAATAATGATAACGATTAAGAATTTCGGATATTACTGGTTGGACACATGGGTTCTGGCGAATGTGATTCAATTGGCGACGCAAGAGTTTTGTGCCCGCCATTTGAACCGCAACAACGATCCCTGTGGCAGGCAATACGATCAGATGACGCAGGCTGCGAGGTCTGCTCCTACCAATATTGCTGAAGGTAATTCGCGCCACAGCACATCCAAGGAGACAGAAATGAAGCTCACGGACGTGGCACGTGCTACGCTGTCCGAATTGGCCAATGACTATCTGAATTGGCTTCTGCGCCACGAAAATATTCCTTGGTCGGTCAACTCTGCAGAATATAAAACTGTCAGCAACATTCGACTTGACCGCCCGACATATAAAGATGACGTTCAACATCAGAGCAGTATCCATATTCTCGCCCAAAAACACAAATTCAATGAGTGGCTGAACAGCGATGATTCGCTCATAGCAGCCAACTGCCTTTTGGTGCTCTGTAACCGACTTACGCAAATGCTCAGTCGTCAGATAGAACGCCAACTGGAAACATTTCGTGCGGAAGGTGGATTTACGGAAGGGCTCACTGCCGAACGTTTGGCATATCGCACCGAACGGAGTATTCAGACAGATGCCCCCACCTGTCCTCAATGCGGAAAACCAATGATTAAACGCGTCGCCAAGAAAGGTATCCGCGCCGGCAGGGAGTTCTGGAGTTGCACCGCCTATCCTGAATGCAACGGGACGCGAGATGTGACGAAATGACGGAATAACGTGATAACGGAATAACGAAATAAAATGAACAACAAAAAGAGCAAACGGCGGCTGCCCGCAGAATGGGAGCGACAGGGCGGTGTGCAACTGACTTGGCCTCACGGCGAGAGTGATTGGGCGCCGTACTTGGATGACATCACACGGACGTTCATCCAGTTGGCAAAAGCCATCGCGCGGTTTGAGCCCGTGCTTATCGTCGTGCCTGACGATGAACACATCCGCAGCCTCCAGACGCAGCTGCCCGAGAGAAACATCATTTTCGTTCCATGTCCGAGCAACGACACTTGGGCGCGCGACCATGCATTTATCACGGTGGAAGAGTGTGATGGGACACATGCCGGGAAGACGTTCCGCCTTCTTGATTTCTGCTTCAACGGCTGGGGCGACAAGTTTCCCGCTGCGCTGGATAACGCTATCAACAAGCGCCTGTTTGACAGCGGCGTGTTCAATGGTGCGTATGAGAATCACCTCGACTTCGTGCTTGAGGGAGGCTCCATCGAGAGCGACGGACGGGGAACTGTCTTCACTACGGCGCAATGTCTGCTTGCTCCCCATCGAAATCAACCGCTCCACCGCAACGAGATTGATGAACAATTGTGTCAGCGACTTGGTGCCAAGCGCATCGTGTGGCTCGACCACGGAAACCTCATTGGCGATGACACCGACGGGCATATCGACACCATCGTACGCTGTGCACCCGATGACACCCTCATATACATAAAATGTAACGACGAAAAGGATGCCCATTATGAGGATTTCCTGCGGCTCGAGCAACAACTCGAAACCCTGCGGACGACCGACGGACTGCCCTATCGGCTGTTGCCGCTGCCCTTCCCCGATGCCATCTGCGAGGACGGGGAACGCTTGCCGGCAACCTACGCCAACTTCCTCATCGTCAACGGTGCCGTCATCTGTCCCACATACGCTCAGCCGGAAAACGACCGTGTGGCACTCGAAACCCTACAGCTGGCGTTCCCGACACACGAAATCATCGGCATCGACGCCCGCACCATCATCCGTCAGCATGGAAGCATACATTGCCTGACCATGCAATTCCCCGAAGGAGCCATCCATACGAACCCATAAAATACATGACAAAAGATGAAAACTGGAATCATACAACAGCACAACACGGCTGACATGCAGGACAACATGCAGCGCCTTGCCGAGAAAATCGCCCGACTGGCACACGACGGTGCCGAACTGATTGTGTTGCAAGAACTGCACAACGGGCTGTATTTCTGCCAAGTGGAAGATGTCAACAACTTCAACCAAGCAGAGCCGATACCCGGTCCATCCACCGAGTTCTTTGGCAAACTGGCTAAGGAACACCACATCGTGCTCGTCACCTCGCTCTTCGAACGGCGCACTGCCGGACTCTACCACAACACGGCGGTCGTCTTCGAGTGCGACGGAAGCATCGCCGGCAAATACCGGAAGATGCACATTCCCGACGACCCTGCCTATTACGAAAAATTCTATTTCACACCCGGCGACCTCGGATTTCGCCCAATCGACACCAGCGTCGGACGACTGGGCGTCCTCGTTTGTTGGGACCAGTGGTATCCGGAAGCTGCCCGCCTGATGGCACTGCACGGTGCAGAAGTGCTCATCTACCCCACTGCCATCGGCTATGAGAGCAGCGACACGGAAGACGAACAGGAACGGCAACGGGAAGCATGGACGACCGTCCAGCGCGGACATGCCGTAGCCAACGGACTGCCCGTCATCACCGTCAACCGCGTTGGACACGAGTCCGACCCCTCCCGACAAACAAACGGCATCGAGTTCTGGGGCTCCTCGTTCGTTGCCGGACCGCAAGGCGAACTCCTTTTCCGTGCTCCGAAAGACGAAGAGGTCTGCCAACTCATCGATATCGACCTACGACGTAGCGAACAAGTGCGCCGCTGGTGGCCCTTCCTCCGCGACCGCCGCATCGATCATTACGACAACCTTCTCAAACGATTTGCCGAGGAATAAAAAGTCATGCGCATAAGAATTAAGGTGTTGATTTTCCTAAAATAGCGAATCGATTATCACTTTTCTTGATATTTTTCGGGCAGCGTTTTAGGTTTCTTTACAAAAATTAACGCGCTGTGAGGCTGTATATTTTAGTCGGTGGACTCTCGGAAGGGCGGAAGCGTTTTGTGCGATCCTGCGAAAAGTTCTCTGAAAATCAACGGGTTAGAAAGCGAAAATTCGGGGTTTATACGGAATACATGCGAGGTTGCGTTGTGAAAGTTGGACTTTCACCTCCTCAAAGTGCAACTTTTAGCAGCTAAAAGTTATGCTTTTGCAGCCTGAAAATTCAACTTTTGGAAGTCGTTTTCATACTTTTTCGAGGAAAATCGTACCCGTTTTGCATAATTATTCGGAAAGCTCCGTATATTCATTCAGAAACTTTCGCCTTTCGTGTAAGCATTTTTCGGGTGAAATCTTTACATTTTAACAATTAAGAGAGCACACCCTGACCAGCAATAACTAGGGGGAGAGACTTTAAGGACCTTAGAGACCTTAAGGACTTTAGGGACCTTAGAGACTTTAAGGACTTTAGGGACCTTAGGGAGAGGGGGTGTCCTCATCATCCTCGTCCACGCCCCTCACCCACGAAGCAGCAACAAATGTGAGGATGCCCGAGATGGTGGTGATGATGAAGAACGTGCGGTAGCCGACGGCTTCGACCCACGCGCCGGAGACCATGCCCGTCAGCATGAGCGTGAACGACATGAGGGCGATTCCGATGCCGTAGTGGGCTGCCGTGCGCCGTCCCTGACTGAATTGAACAAGGAAAAGGATGTAGGCTGTCATGCCGAAGCCATAGCCGAACTGCTCGACCATGACGCACAGATTGACTGCCAGCAGGCTTTCGGGAAGCGCATAGCTCAGGAAGATAAAGACCATCTTCGGCAATGCAAAGGCGGCTGCCATCGGATAAAGGCAACGCCGCAAGCCATGGAGTCGCACGACATTGCCGCCGACGATGCCTCCTGCCACGAGCGAGATGACACCCACCGTGCCCTGTACGAAGCCGAACTCCTGCAGCGAGAGTGCCAAGCCGCCGATGCTGGCGCGGTCGATGAGAAAGAGCATCGACACTTTTGCGAAGAGTCCTTCGACGGCGACGTAGGTAAGGAGGAAGAAGATGGCGG
>Ga0256404_1006854_pt1 | contig 18462 bp, 14 predicted proteins | sample RumenRJG_01DNA_FD_185990 | JGI IMG/M metagenome (GOLD analysis project Ga0256404, IMG submission 185990) | Bovine rumen microbial communities from Lethbridge, Alberta, Canada - RJG_01 | ecosystem: Host-associated > Mammals > Digestive system > Stomach > Rumen | place: Canada: Alberta | collected...
TTCTGGCAGGATCGACTTGCAGAATCTTATAGCTCCAGGTACGTTGCAACTGTCCATTCCAACTTTGAAAGGATGCCTCTTATCTATCAGTGTAAAAAACTGCTCCACTCTAGGATCCGATACGTCCAGCACATTCGCAATGGTCCCCTGGCCTGCCGGTTTATGCAGCAAGAAAATGATCGCATTTATTCCCGCTGGGAAATCATCATTTTCCAATCGGTCAATGGCTTCGTCAATACTGTTATTGCCAAGCACATAGTGGATGTTTGTTTTGACTCCCGCATCCAGCAGCATCTGGATCGCTCGCAATGTGTACTCGCTCCGGTACCAACTGACCGCCACCGCTCCGCAACATTTCTTGCAAAGACCTGCGATCTCAGGTGTCATTCCATATCCGGACGTCGTGAAATTCGGCACCAGATCGTTCTCCCGGCAGATTTGCAGGATCTCCTCAAAATGTTCATGTTGATCCGGGTCTCCCCTCCCTCCGAGAGCGAACTGATTGCATCTGCCTTTGCTCTGTTCTGCGATCCATCGGAAATCCTCAACTGCCATATTCGGTTTTTCTACAAAAAGACCTCGCTGATAACACTCGATTCCTGCCTTTGCACAAAGGCCTGTCTTGCCGTGGATGCAGTGTCCCATAACACCCACATCGATGAGATGCGGGTATGAACCCATGAAAGGATCCACTCCCGTATCCCTGCCATTCTCATCGAGAATCCCCGTGCGGATATAAGCGCCGGATTCCGTGTCAAAGGCAAATTTGAAATTGTACTTCTTGTCGTAGACGATATATCTCATTGGCTGTCCACCAGTTTGACCGCTGCCCGGAGACCACCCGCACCGTACCACAAATATTTGTTCGTTTCTGAAAGAAGCCCACTGGAATAACCGGTTCTTTCCTGTACTTCTTTATGTGTATATCCCTTATATAAAAAATATGCACCTGCAAATCTCTTTTCAAGGATATCAATTTGTCGATCGGTAAAGATAGTTCTGAAAAAATTATGGATTTCTTCTTTCTCAGTTAATTCGCAGATTTTCATCGCAAACGCCTGTATTCCAGCCTGTACTTCCGGGGAAAACCTCGATCTATTATCCGTTTCAAAACTCTCGTCTTCTTTTATGCTTTTTAAACACTCCTCACCATAATTAACAGCTTTCTTTTCTAACGTACCATAGTAAACGGTATCCTCAAGAAACCCTGCCATACTGTTGACATCCAGTTTATAAGCAACGTCGAAAAACGAAGGGATTTCTTCCTTGATGCGATTTGGGGAAGGTGCGCTTGGATTCTTTTTCTTTTGGCCAGATTTGCCCGCTTTTTTCGGCTTAACATTGGGTTTCAACGAAAACAACTCATTGCTTTCCTTAAGGATAAGGATGTCATTTGTGGTTTTCTTTCTTTCAATGGCTTTTTCAATCTTCGTTCCATAATTTCCACGGCTCCAGGCAGCACTTCCCTTGTTGCCCACAAGAACTACTGTCGTCTTCCTGCTTACTGATGATGAGATGCTACCGCCCATGCCTTCGATATACGATTTGACGTCACTCTTTGAACCATAATCAAAATCACCGGTAAGACATACTGCTTGACCTTCAAACGAGAAACCTTCCGGTGAATCAAAGATTCCGGAAATGTCCTCCTTTTTCAGCCACGGATCCTCATATTCGTTAGTGCCGCTCAATTCTTTTGCTTTTCTTCGAATACTCGAGGTGTCACCTGCGATGAATGACCAAAGCCCTTCACCTTCTTTTTTGTAATCCCAGTCTTTTTCTTCAATTCCGCACTGAATAATTCTGGCCCCTTTGCGCTCTTCAGATTCAAAAGAGCTATTACCACCATCGGATTCAACAATTGAAGCTGCAAATTCTGCGCTTCGACAATTGTGATCTATTGCAGCCTTATGTCTATTAAGCAAATTGATTAAGTTGCTATGTTTCTCCAGATCCCAACCGGCTTCTTTCATGGATCTGATAAACCATTCAACAATACTCCCACCCTCGGGTGTATCCAGATTTGTGCCTTCGCTATCAAACCTTCCGCTGATCACACTTTCATTACTTCCTGACACGGCTCCTACATAACCTGCTTTTTGAAACACGTTAGCCAGTTCTTTGTCGTCGATTCTATAAATAACAAAACTCGATGATGAACTGTTCGTTACAAAATCAAATCTAATTTTCATGGCTTTTACTCCTTAACTATGCATTGCATGATCTTTATCCTGCCCATCACACTATTGTCTGTTTAATAAGCCCGAATATCATTTGATAATCCAAGCAGCTCTTTAAGATTGTCTAGTGTGATTACTGTTATTTCCTTGCCTTTATCAATTGCCTGAAGGATTTTTTTACACTCACTGATTGAATGGGATTTCCCACTTTCTGTCTCAACGACAACATAGTTTGTTTTCCCTGAAGCACGCTTTACTGTCCCCCCTTCGTTTGTAATAGCTACTGTCACTGGATTATTGGGGTCATCAGATGCTGAAAGGCTATCCATACTGCCTGTCCAAAGTGTTCCTGTACAAAGTGCAAATATTTTTCCTTGAAAATCTATTGAGGTTTGAATCTGAATATTCTCCAGAACACTATTCCATATTCTTTGGTTATACTCTATTGTACTCTCATTCCCTCGTTCCCATCGCGTTAAATCTTTTCCAGTCGCAGTTGTACTATTCAATAGTCCTTTCCCACTAAGTACCCTTGCAAGATCCTCATTGTAAAGAATTTTTGCCCATTCTTTAACTACGGCAGGTTTTTCCTCACTACGTTTAAGAAAGGTATCTACTGAAGAAGGTAGTTTCCGACCGTTGAATTTACTTTTTATTTCACTGAGCCATTGATCAAACGACACTTGAATCGCTTGAATTTCTTCCTCCGCTATTAGTGGACGCCCTTTTTTTATTATTTTCCACCCGCTTTCCTCTATATCTCCTTTTCTAATCTTGATTGAAAACTTCCTATTAGCACTGCTAAAACTTGCTTTGTATAAATACTTTCCACTATCTAAAAGAGGAGCAAGATATTCGCTGTGGTACTTGCTCAACATCCCCATATATTTATGAGATTGATCCTCAACAAAAATAGCATTTGAATCGTTTTCGTCATCGTGATTCCTTACAAGAACAATTTCGTCATCATCTGTAGCCATGAGCTGGTGCAAGTAACCGGCATACCTTATCTCACCACCATATGTGTCTCCATCCTGATCTGCTAAATAAAAGCTTTCCAGATTACGATCTTTTAACACTAGTAGGCATTTATTTAAATACCTATCAGACGCCTCTGTTGTACCATAATCAAAACAATCACTGTAATCCTCAGTATCAGCAAACTCTCCCCAGTGTTTTGCCTCAATTGAATAATGTGCTTCTTCAACATCATCCAAATATAACTGTTTCTTTTCCCGATACTCTTTGATGTAATCATTGTCGGAATTCATAAATAAGAGCAATTCTTCCATGAACCAATCGAGGATACCTTTAATCGTATCTTGACTTGTTGCCATGCATGAAACGCCTTCATCCTTATAGAAGACATCCCACTCTGAGTCGCTTTTCCAATACTCAACATTGTGTTTCGTGAGCAACTCTTTCAGTTTCTTACTTTTCAATTGAATACATACGAAACTGCTGCTGGACGAATTGGTTACAAAATCAAATCTTATTTTCATCCTACTTTACCTCCCGCGTTGCAGTTCTCAGACTACTTCAGTGTGCATTTTATTTCATCGATTTTGCTCTCAACTTGCCTTATTTTCTCCTCCACCTCAAGTCGTTTTTTCTTTTTGAAAAATCCACCAAGCGTGGCGTGTTCTGCTTTCAACCTTTTAAGAGTATCTTTATGCTTGATAATCTCATCTATCGATGTAATATTTGACTCATATTCTTTTAATCTTTCCTGATCTTCATCAAAAGAAGCAAGGAATTTATAAACGTCTTGAGCTTTACCAAGGGAACCGTCGTTTTCATCTGCAAGCAATGCCTTCGCCTTTTCATTATTCTCTTTTATCATTTTATCAATAATGATCGAGCATTCTTGTGCCTTTGATACTGAATTTTTATATGTTCTAAATCCTTCAAACATTCTTCTTGCGTTTTTTATACTCTGTGGGTCTGTTCGTTGCATTACGACAAGCGCCGTCCCATATCCCTTCTCAACTCTCAAAAGTTCATCATACTCTTTTATTTTATCTGATGAATCTCTATACGGACTTATTGATTTCATCAAAGCCAACGCATCACTTATTGATGGCACATTTCTTTCAGCTGCAAGATTCTCCGCTTCTCTATATTTGACAGCTTTGATACTATCAATTTTTTTCAAGAGCTGTTCGATTATTGGATCTGCATCCATGCCATCTTTTTTTAACTCTTCCAGCATTTCTATTGCTTTGTTGAGGTCATCAATGCTATTGCATTGAGATAGCCATTTGATTTCTTCTAATTTCTTTTTTCTTTCCTCGCGAAGTCTGTTTCCTATCTGTTTGTTAATATCCTCCGCCAGTGCCTCCGGCAACGATTCATATGATTTCTGATCATCAGTAGAGTTCTCGACCAAATCAACCAAATGCGACCGCTTGGCTTCTCTGGCATTTGAAATAATGAACGACTTGCATTTCAGATAATCATCAAATGAACCGATTGATTCTCCAAGCATCTCTTTTACCATCGACGGTGATACATTGGGTTTTGCTTCATCATATAAACTGTCAAGAATAGATATGAATGCTTGCGCACGAATATCCCAAGGCGACTCGAGTTCGATTAGCTTAATATTATATTTCCGATTGAAGCTCGAGCCAGGGAATTCTCTTTCCCGCTCTTCCCAAAAGGATTTATGCTCATCCAATTGTGCTTTTATCGTTTCTTTGGCCGGGCAGTGTTTGTAAACCTTGATGGTAACATCTTCATCAATGCTGTAAGCATTAAAAACTTTTCCCTCTAATGAAGTCAGTGATTCAGGAAGGAATAGTTCTCCTGCTTCGTTATTCCACCCAAAGAACGCCTCGGTATATAACGTTCCGACTCCTTCCGGCAGGGCAATCGTTTTCAAGTTGTTCAAGCCATAGAACGCATTTGTGCCGACCGATTTGGATTTGCCTAAGAAATTAAGAGATCTTAGGCTGTCTTTTTTTTCTGACAGGCATACTGTCATGATTGTTTCCGAATCACCAAGCACATCAATATCTTTCACATTCGGAGGGATTACGATTGCTCCTGCATAGGATCGCGGATACACAATTTTTTCTGTCTCTTTGAACGCGTCCTGAAGACCCGGAATTGTGTCCTCATTTACGATTATTCCTGTTACTCCTTCCGGGATCATCACTTCTTTTCCGCAATCTTTAGCCCCGATTATTTCCGTTCCGCAAAGCGTGAATTTTCCATCGCCGGCTTCGCTTAATTCCGGGGATTTCGTCCAATCTGATAAGGAAGACAGATCAACATCTTCCGTACAGTATTCTCCCGGTACAATAAAGAACGGTTGTCTACAAGCAAAAGCAAATACTAACCAGCCACTCAATATGGTTCTCATTGCTTCTGCAATATCCGTTTGATTGTCGTCCTTTCCCAGATTGTTGTAATATAGTTCCATGACAGGCATGGTTTGAAGAAGTACTTCAACCACTTGAAACAGACTGCTGATTGAAGCTTTCGACATTGTCTTTCCTATAGAAGCACCTTGGTAACTCCAAAGATTATTACTGAATCCACACGCATCAGTATAGACTGACCTTACTTCTTCTTTTCTTAGTAATGCTGCACCAAATCGTTTCGTCTTTTTGTCAACTGATGCGTAATTGGCGTATCCATGCATTCTAATAAATGCAGCAAGATCTACCCACATCTCTTCAGGTGCATCTCCTGGGAAGCTTTTTTTGACTTTACCATCCTGCATTTCTGCAGCAGTCCAAATGAAGGATCGTAATGCATGAATTGGTGCTGAGTTCTTTAGTTTACCGGCTTTGAGATCTACGGATGCTCCATCAGGAGTAATTCTTTTAGAATACTTTTCTGCATGTTCCATGATGCTGTTTACATTGCTAGCAAACTCCGGGCAATGTAACGAGCAATAATATCGGAACGCCATCATGTCCTGCTTCCAGTTTTTCTGAATCGCGGAATGGGGCAGAAAACGTATAGTATACCCATTATTGCTCTCAATGAGTTTCTGTCTTTTTGCCGGGACCTCAGCAGCCTTGAATCCCCATACAGCCATATTATTCTTTGACTGAGCCGAACGATCAGGTGTCGTCCCTTCAGACATTTTCCTTTTGGATGATTCTTTTTTCTTTACCGCTTTTCCTTCCCCTGATTCAATTTGCGTGAAGAAACAACGCATCGGTCCATCTTCAGAGAAGAATGGACCTCTTGCTGCATATGCAAGCGCGCACCATGCATATAAAATATCAGCGTCATTTCCTTCCAATGGTGTGTCGTCGGTCCTGTTTTTCTTTAAGTCTTCGTATATTAATTTGATGGATGGATAGATATATTTAAGGTCCTTTCGCAACCCTTCAAGTGAACCAATCTGTGAAAGAATCGGATTATAATTTGGAATCTTCTCTTGTATTTGTTTTGTTTGATCAATCTCTTCCTGAGAAGGCTTAAAAACTGCTTTTACAGATTCCGGCGTTTTGTCCGGCAGATAGTATACATGTAGATCTTGTGTTCCGCACAGACCTTTGCATACCAATTTATCATTATAATTAAGCCAGTTCCTATCTGCTACAGCCTCTATGATCTTATGGACTTGTTTCAATTTCAGTTCACTCGGCTTAATCTCCTGGTCTTTGCAATACTTGGCCAGCGTCCAGGCAAAGGATCTCAATGCACTCATCATATATGCTTTACGCATCATTCCCTCTGCAAGTTCACACTCTTTGTCATGTTCAGGATCGAATGTTTCCTTCGTGACCCGAAAAATCCTTCTCATCTCTTCTGCTTTTTCCGCAAGCTTATAGGATGCCGCCCCTTTATCAGACAATTCATTCACTGCCTGCCGCATTGTTTCTTCGGCATCTTCAGAAAGGTCTTCCAGAAGATTAAAGAATTGATATTCCGTACCGCCCTGATTGGTTACAACATTAAAGCCCATTGCCCCTATCTCCTGGATGCTCAGCTTACTGTTGTAATGAGGGTAAAGTGTTTCATCGGGAGTAGCATAACTTATCTCCCCGCTAGTCTTTTTCTCTTTTGTGCTACCGATACCTGTTCCAAGTCCGATATCAAAGACTCTCGTATCCGAACCATAATCTCCATTCAGAGCATGCTCAAGTTTTTTCGGAGTAATATTCCCAATATCAATACCATTCCCTTTGACTCGAATTGACTTGATAACATCTAACAGACGCTTATAAAAAATCGCGGGATCATCCTGATATCCTGTGCTAAAACCGAATGTCAGTTTTTCCGTGATCTCTACTAGATAAAACACCACATATGTTTCCAAAGGAATACCAAAAAAAGATACTGAATTTTGGAGTTTCATTACCGTTGAGGCCGGGTAACTCTTTGATATATTAACTCTGGTTCCGGGTCCTAATTGTTCTTGTTGAGCCTCCATCACACTATCTGCAACCAAATCAAGCATTAGCCCGGGTTCAAACTGCTTTTTCAGCTTCCCTTCTCTGACGTATCTATCTCTGTTATCCAATTCACTTTGAAGTGTAATAAAAGTACATGTAAAGTCAAAATCCTCCTCACCATATTCATTGTAATGGAACCCTCCGCGAAGATGTATGACCTCATTCCAGTTATCATCATATTCCGTATCAATCCGGTATTCATCAGGTAGGACCATTTTGAATCCTTCCGGAAAACAACTGATGCTGTTACTATCATATGTTCTTCTACCCATAGTCTACACTCCTTCCACGTTAGTCATCTGTCTGAATCGCTTTCCAACAACCCCTCTCATTCTTCTCCATAAGTCAACATCATGTTCGCAAGGCCTTTTTCAGCCAAGTTCACTCCTGTCAGCCTTACATATGCTTCAATCAGCGGATTGACATCTATCATGAATCCATTATCTATTTCAATGGGATGTTGAGTTGCTCCCTCCCAAACATATGGAAGAAGATCGCTGTTTTTCTTGTGGTTGATCTTTAGGACATATCTGTCTGCCCATTGTTCCGGACGGATTTCGCCCTTGCTGTTTGAATACTCTTTTGCTTCAATGCCCGGATCATGATTATTAATAAGAAGCGCGACAAAATACCCGGCAATCGTCCGGCAGGTGACCCTTATATTTCTCTCATCGTCGTAGTCGTTGACATGCTGTTTATTGTATAAGAGCATTGTCGCAGCAGGGATATTCTCTAATGTATCGTATGACAGATCCAGTTCAAGTCCTGCCTCCTCGGCTGCACGAACTAATTCCACAGTATATCCTCCGATTATCATTTCGACACTTTCCAAAGCATCTCTATGACTCCTCACGTAAGCGAATAATTCGGCTTCATTCATCTCTCCAAGCTTGATTATCCGATCAGCAGTATTATTTTGAATGTTCATTTGCAGTCTCTCCTTTGATTAAAATTGCAAGTTGCCTTTTCTATTCAACAAAGATCCCTAACAGTCGACCGTGATGACATGCGAGAGCGGAACTTCGGTCATTACCACCGTTCCTCCTTCTGCTTCAACGAAGAACACGAACTCATTTTCATCCCTAAGTTCTTCGAACTGTTCTTCAGACAAATCGCCTGCTTCATCCTCCCACTCGTCAATAAATTCATCGTATGATTCATAGTCTTCAATACATGTTTCTATATACCAATCTGAAGATTTTCTGACGAGTTTTTCCGCCTCATAAACAAAATTGAAATCCATCAATTCACCGGCACTTTCGGATGTGTCGATAATCCCGCTCATTTCGAAAGAAGCATCTGCGGCACTCTTGGCCATTTTGATTGCCATATCAGTGATCTCTTCCAGATCTACACATTCGTATGTTTCCTCTATCTCTATTTCGCTTCCCTCGTCAAAGCGCTCATCGGTAATGGTGTCTTTTATCACGTCATTAATAGCTTTGACATTATCGTCATTTCCATCGATTTTGATTTCAAAAGATGTGTGTCCGTGCATAACTTTGCTCCTTTCGCAACTAGTATAATCATATCTTTATAATTCTTTTAGTTTTACATCGAATGCTGCAGCAATTGTCAAAGAACATCTTCCCCCACAAACTTGTCTATCATCTTTCTAAACTCATTCACGGCTTTATCTGGAGACAGAAGTCTCACCTCTCCACCAAATTGGAACACCCAGGCATAGAATGTCGGACTCAGTGATACTTCAACGATAACAGTGAAGTAATCGTCGGACACCTGCTCTGTTTCCAGTTTGGTTCCAAAGCGGTCAACGATATATTTTGCAAGCTCATTCTTGACTTTTAGTTTAACCGACACCCGGTCATACCCTTCAAACATATCGAAGATCGGCTTAGAATAGTCATCCAGATTAAAGTCATCTGGTCGTTTTACAGCCTTTTCATCGAGTAGTTCAGGATGATACAGCCGATCCACGCGGAACACAGACACATTCTCATGCTTATCTGACCAACCGACTACGTAATAGTAATCCTCATTCCACAAAAGTGCGTATGGACTAAGTTCATAGACCTCTCCATCACCGCGTAGTACCTCTTTCAGGTCTGGTCCAAACTCAGTGTACTGAAACTGTATCTTCTTCCGGCGGCCGATGGCCTCATTAACTGTATTTACAGAATAATAGATTGCCTCATTCTCAGACTTCACGCGATTTGTTGCCTGAATATGCCTGCGAAGTTCCTTCCGTTGACTCTCACTGGCAAGCTGTGCAAGCTTCTTTCCAAGGGCACTACTCTTCTTCTTCGTAATGAATCGTGAAGATGATACTGCATCTACCAAAAGCTTCAGCTCCGGCATTTCAAACTGTCGCTCACCCCAGTAAAATAGGTTGGGCCTGCTGACAATCTTTACTATATCCATCCCTAAATCCTGCAAAAGTTTGATATCACCACGCAAAGTCTTTTCATTGGCAGGCACATCATGCTCTTTAAGATATTCCAATATTTCTTGCCCAGTCATTGGATGATCTTGATCAGTATGCTCATAGAACATCTTCGCAAGAACGATCATTCTGGACTTGATCATATTTTTTTCTTTCATTACTCCCGCTGGCATGATAGCTCTCCTTCTTTATTGGACAACGCAGATACTAATCATCGAACCCATATGCACACTCAATCACCTTATTGAGTGTGTATCTAATGAACCCATTTTCGTCTTTCTTTTTATCCAAAGTGCTCATAAGAACTTCGACGATATCATCTTCATAGAATGCAAATGCATCCCTTGACTCTTCCCACTCTGTTCCATTTACTTCCTTGAACTTCGCCCTGAACGCTTCCGCTTTTCCAGTTTTTTCAATGAACTGCTCAAGTTTTGCAACTTTCAAGTCATCGCCATAAAAACCACGGTATTCATAAAATACTTTTGCAAAAACACGAAGTATTGCCGTCTTGTCTTTGTTGATAGGACTTTTGGAATCAATATTAAATAAAATGGTATCCGTTGGCACACTTACACAACGTTCAAGTTGCGCGAACATCATCGGATCATCAAATTTGTCTGTGAAATAATCAACTGTATGCTTTCCTGCGACAATTTCATTTGAAAGAAGATATGATAGTATCTTCAAAAAATGTGATTTACCACTGCCGAAGAAACCGGAGATCCATACACCGATCTTATTTGTGGGCGCGTTTATTGATTTTTCGTAATTGTTCAGAAATGTGTTGAAATGCCTGCGGAGTTCTTTTGTAACTATATACTCCCTAAGTTCCTGCTCGATTATTTCTTCATCATTCTGAGCGACCTGAATAACACCATTAATGTCACGATCTATATCAGATTTATAGATTTGGTTAAGTTGCATCTTGTTCCCTCCTGATTTATAACAAATTGAAAGCTCTGTAATAGTGACCGTCTAAAAACTTATTAAAGAGACATAGATCCTGTCCATCAAAGGTTCCAGGATAAAGCATAAGAACCGGTATGTCGGAAAAGATGTGTTGTATATTATCAAGAATATTATGAGATCTCATGAAAGGATACACTTTCCCGACTCCGGAAATAAGAAGCACATCTCCTTTCTCATGTGGCTCATATTTCATTTTCTCTACAAAAGCCTCTGGAGTTGCGATCTTCTGCAGCTGTTCAAGCAGGTAGTCTTTGCCTTTGCGTTCTTCCATTGCCGGAATACTATTTAAGATGTGCTTATCATCACAGATTTCAAGAAAGATTTTGTAAAGATCGCACTCCACAAGATGATAAGGGACGTCATTCTTTTTCTTGAGCGTCTCGAAATATGCTCTGACTGTCAACTCATCCTTCGGATCATAGCAGAAAACATGGATTCCGACTTCATTGGATAGGCCTTTGTTAGTAAGAAACGCTTCTTCCGATAGCCTCGCAGAGATTTTCTTTAAATTGTCCATTACATTTGTTTGTTCCATATAGTAATTCCTTTTTATCTAAAGCAATTAAATGCCGGAAGTGCGGCCATGTTGTTTTCTGCACGGATCGCATCCTCCAGCTCTGGTGCAATCGTTATGATATTAAGCTGTGTTGATTTATAAGTGTTCAGATAATCGCACTCGACCAGGCACTTGGTCAGGACCTGCTTGATTTTATTGATCGTCCCCTCACTCCAGGATGCGACGTTATCGTCCTGTTCCTGTAATTGAAGGAAAAAGACATTGATGTCTTTTCTGGAAAAAACGAATTCCTGTGTCCTGTACTTCTCACCGATTACAGTAGTCATGAAATCCCACACGATGCGATTGTATTTCATCATCGCATAGAGATTAATCTGCTTCGCCACATCCGTTGACGCATCGGCCAGAAGGGAGACTAGTTCTTCTGAATCCAGCGCATCTATTCTCTGAAAGCATGTCTTCGCGATAGATTTATTCATCCTTTCCGTTGGAAACTGAAAAAGATTCTCCTCACATATCTTATTAATTATTGTCTCTCTTTCAAGGCCTTGCATGAGCAGTGATGCAACCGTTCTTATCTCATAGAAAAGGAACTGTTCCCTTGTCAGGCCCCCATTGTAAGCACTCTTCATAAAAAGCTCCGTTAATCCATTTTCTTACATATTATTGTTGGTCAAATTACGCTTGGGTATATAGACTGTTTAATTATAGCATACCGCGATCTCCGCCGCCCGCCGGTTGGGGAAGTGGAATTCTCCCGTGGAGATGCAGCAAAACGCAATGCTCTTTACCCCGTTCTCTTCCGCCAGTTCCAGGCACGACCGATAACAGGAGGCGAGCAGTTTCTCATCTTCCTCCGTCAGTTCCCCCATGATGATCGGTCCTACCGTATGCAGGATGTATTTGCATGGAAGATTGAATCCCGGCGTGATCTTCGCCCGGCCGGTCGGCTCCTCGTATCCCTGCTTTTGCATAAGCTTCGCGCAAACGTTTCGCAGCTGGATCCCCGCGTAGGTGTGGATGCAGTTCGCTATTCCTATCCAAATCACACATGGCGTCAACACCTACTTCGGTCTTGACGCCTCCCTCAAAAAAACTATCATAGTTTTCCTTCGGTGCGCCTTTGATAAATACGTAAAACCCCGTATCGGAGAAAACCAGTATGGCAGAGAGTCCGTCACCTACGAAGGAGTCGGATCAACAAAGAAATGGGAACGCATCGAATCTTACGGTCCGAAATTCGTAGAGAACATCGTCCAGGCTGTCAGCCGCGACATCCTCTGTTACGCCATGAAGACTCTCCGGCACTGCTTTATCGTCGGTCACGTTCATGATGAACTGATCATCGAATGCAGCCCTGACGTTGACCTAAGTGTGATCTGTAAGCAGATGGGCAGATCTCCGGACTGGATACCGGACATCCTTCTCCGCGCCGACGGCTACGAAACCTGCTTTTATAAAAAAGACTGACATGAAAAAAGCGGCTCCCGGTTTATCGCCGGAGGGCCGCTGCTCTCTTTTACAATTTGGTATTGATCAATTCTCTCTAATCCTATCCACAATACTCTCTCTGCAGATTGTCTGATACGATACCAGCGGGATCAACAGAGACATAAGAATGAGTATCGGCACACAAATACCAATCGGTGCCAAAGTAAAGCTATACGAAAAGAAAGGACTTTCTCTCGCCACTCTGTTTATTACCACATTACTAAGCAGAGTTGCAAAACAGGCGGAACATATTGTTGTCAATACTGCATAATAAACGCCCTCCCACATAAGCATTTTTTTAATCTGGCTGCCAGCCATTCCGACGGCATTCATCATGGCCAGTTCCCTCTTTCGCGAGAATATCCCTGTAACAACGGCATTTATGAAATTCAATATACCAATCAAAGCAAGGATTGATGCCAGCGTTCCACCTACCAGTTTCATCATGCCGACAAAATCTCCATATTCATCAAGGTAATCCTGCTTACTTTTTACCATTAATCTCGAATCGCCGGTGTCAGTAATAAGATGAATCTGTCGATCTACCTCATCATAGCTGTCATTTGATGCCATTGCTACTACAGACATTGCATTTCGATTATCAGTAATTGTAAAATATTCGCTCTCCGGTATGAGCACATGACCATATATAAACATATAAGCCTGTGTACTGAGTGCATATGGTATATCGCATACAGCCATAACCTCATATTCTTTTCTATTCTCATTAGCTGAGAGCATTAAAGTGTCTCCCGGCTCATATAGATCATCGTCTGTATTTTTTTCATCATCAATACCCACATATCCAGTGAATACAATAGCATATTTTCCGCTTCTAAATTTCTCCCTGTCAATCTCACCCCTTACCGGATTCAGCAGATTAAGCACATCTTCAGGAATGCCGTATATGTCAGCGTATACTACACCTTCCTCGTTAGCCTCTTGCAACCCACCGTATTTGTCCGTATCTTTATATTTTTCATAAAGATCCCTCAATTTCTCAGCTTGGCGGTCACCCATATCTAACTTTCCATATTCATAATAGATAGGGCTGACTTCCGTCACTCCATCTATCCCGGCTATTTGTCGGGTCACATCAGGTTCCACCCTGAAATAATTATCCGGGTCGTAGCCATAGCTCTTATCATTGCTTACCACAAAATCACCTACGATCAGATTACTGACAAATTTATCCATATCGAATCCGGACAGCAAGGTTACAAGCGTATTCAAAAGTACCATGCTGAGTGTAAGAGATAATACAACGACAGCTGTCTTTTTCCTACTGCGTGACATATTGCTCCTAGCAATAGAAAAGGGAGAAATTCGAGCGGTTTTCTTTTCTTTTTTTGCCTTTATCTCTATATCATTGTACCTCAGCGCCTCTATTGGAGAAACGTTTCCTGCAACCCTACATGGCTTGCGACAGCTTATCATTACTGTTGCAAATGTAAATACTGCGGATACCAGACAGATTAATATGGTAAGTTTAAGGTTTATAGTATAGCTTTCCACAGAGTATATATTCAGTGTTTTCATGATCGAAATCATCATAACTTTTCCAAGCAATACTCCAATGATAAGCCCTGCCGGTATTCCGATAACACTATATATTGCCGCCTGATTCTTTACCATTCTCTTGATCTGTTTTGATGTTGTGCCAATGGTCTTTAATAGGCCGTATTTTCGGATATTTGCAGATATGTTGATGTGAAATATATTGTAAATAATAAGGTACCCCGCAGCAAAAACCATCAATACCAATAGAATTCCGCCTGCGAGAGTAGTGAAGTCCACCGTGCTTGTCGAATATGCCCAGTTAACCCCCGTCTCCGGCACAACATCTGAGTCGCCATAAAGCCGCTCTAAAAGCTTATCCGTCTTCCCCTCTATATCCCAGCTGTTTCCATAATTGAAATCAACCTGCCAATATCCCGCATAACCAGAAAACTCCCGGGTATAAAAACTCTCGTTCGGTGTAGGTGCATTTTCATCTGCAAAAGCCCTGGACACCCAGCATTGCTGAGCCATCGCGATCTTTTCCCCTTGCCAGAAACCACATAATCTAAACACATGCTCCGATTGTTCCCCATCAATATCAAGTACAATCGGAACTGTAGTACCAATCTCATGCGGAATATTCAGTTCGTCAAGCACTATTGTACTGACCGCAATTTCATCATATTCTTCAGGCAGTTTTCCTTCAGATGGCATACAAAATGTAGCTTCTGCAGCCTTTTCATTTCCTGCGCAGTTTACCTCTACAGAAATATTTTTTAAATCATGATTAACGGCCTGTCCTACGATAATACGATAGCAAACATCTCTTGTTGCACCATCTTCCTTTACTTTTTCATAATCTTCCGGAAGAACATATTTGAGTCCGGCCATGCTATCTCCGCCAACCTGTCGCATCGTCTCCTGTTGTGTGCCACTTAAAAGCCCGCCGCCAATAGATGTAAGCGCTGTAAACAACACACATGTCAGGATGATAGAAATGACCACAACAACTGACATTTTCCGATTCGTCTTAAGTTCACGCACTGCGAGACCGTGCATAATCTTCCTGTTATTGACCCTAGCCATTGACATTACCTCCCCGTATGATGTGACCGTCTTCAATACGGATGATTCTGTCTGCCATTTGAGCTATGGCTTCGTTATGTGTAATCATAACAATCGTCTGACTATACTTTTGTCCTGTTACTTTAAGCAATGAAAGAACATCCTGAGATGTTTTACTGTCAAGGTTACCTGTCGGCTCATCCGCCAATACGATTGCCGGCTTTGTAGCTAATGCTCTGGCAATTGCCACTCTTTGCTGTTGACCGCCGGAAAGCTGATTTGGCAATCTGTTCAGCATTTCTGCAAGACCCAAAGAACTTATTACCTCATTTGTAAAAGTCTCATCAATTGTGTTTCCATCTAACTGTATTGGAAAAACAATATTTTCATATACATTCAAGGTAGGAACCAGATTGAATGCCTGGAATACAAAGCCGATCTTTCTCCTGCGAAAGATTGTAAGAGGCTCATCCTTCAATGAAAAAATATCCTTATTCTCCACATACACCTTACCGGAGGTTGGTCTATCCAAGCCTCCCAGCATGTGTAGAAGCGTTGATTTTCCACTTCCCGACGTACCGACAATCGCCAAAAATTCACCCTGTTCTACACTAAGATCAACATTTTCAAGCGCTGTAACAGAATTTTGTCCTTTTCCATATATCTTTGTCAGCGCCTCCGTTTTCAAAACGATCATGTTGTCACCTCCTGAAACAAAAAATGCAGTGATCCTTCACTGCACTTCATTGTAGTAAATAATTCTTTCCACAATCTTTCTCAAATCTAACAGTATTGACAGATTTCGCGACTATAAAGCAGTACGATTTACCGTGGCAGATAGATCCTAAACACCGATCCCTTAGGAATGGCTGATTCAACAGTAATGTACCCGCCCTGTTCCTCGATAATCTGTCTCGCAAGGTATAATCCTATTCCAACGCCCTTCCTGTCCTTTACATTTCTTCCCCGATAAAATCTTCCAAACACAGCCGGTTTTTCATCATCCGCAATGCCTATTCCTTTGTCGGATACCATAATACAGGAAAACATTTCATACGGCTCTACTTTTACCGTTACCTCACTATTTTCAGGTGAATATTTTACGGCATTATCAAGAATATTAAACAGAGCCTCCTGCGTCCACTTACTGTCAAATACGGCATTTTGTGACTCCGGCTCATATGTCACCCTTATTCCTTTACTTTCGGTATATGGCAAAATCTGTTCAATTGCCGCTGCAATCATAGTGTCAAGATTTCCGGGCAAAGATGTCATTTGAAATGTTCCGGTTTCAAGCCGTGAAGTCTTCACAAGCGACTGAATCAGAAAATCAAGCTTCTTCGACTGACGGCTTATTTCTTCTACCAGGGTACAGCATTCTTCATCAAGATTCTTCTCCTCCAACAACTGTGTATATAGCAAAATGTTTGCAAGCGGTGTTTTTGTTTGATGTGAAATATCTGAAATAAGTTCTGCCAGCTTCTCTTTTTCATCTGAGGTTTTCTGATACGACAATTTTGATGAGGTAAGAAATCTTAGCCACTTTGATTCCAGTTTTGATAAAGCCGTCTCATCGTATTCTGATTCCTCAAAAGTACCGTTAATTCCATCATCCAGCATCTTATCCAGCCGCTGAATAACCTTTTTTTCTGAAAACATCATCTGCTCCTCCACACATATCCGATACCATATACAGTTTGTATCCGTTCTGTAGCGGAGAGCTTTTTACGAAGCCGGCCTATTGTGACTGAGAGTGCATTCTCATCCACATACTCAGCTCCATCTGTCCAGATAGCATCAATCAGCATATCTCTTGTGAGTGTCTGCTCCCTGTTCTGAATCAAGAGTCGCAAGAGCTTCTGTTCTGTCTTACTCAATTCAACCGACATACCCCTGGCCAAAAATTCCATTCTATCAAAGTCAAATGAATACTCATCGTCAGAATAGCTATTCCCCGAAAACATTTGTCGCTTCTGAAGCACCTTATCTATTCTTGCTCGGAGAACCATAAGTGAAAATGGCTTCGTAATATAATCATCTGCGCCAAGAGTCAGCCCGGTTACCTCATCTGTTTCAAGGTCTTTTGCAGTAAGGATAATGACCGGCGTATTTGAAGCCTCACGATACTCCCTAAGGAAATCAAACCCACTTCCGTCCGGCAGATTTACATCAAGAATAATAAGATCCGTAGGATCCCCTGCACAAAATTCACCTAGGGAATAGTTCTGAGTAAAGGTAAACTCCGTGTTTTTTAACGCAAGGACAATGCCATCATTCAAAGCCTTATCATCCTCAATGATGGTAATATGCCTCCTCGATTGGCTCGTTAGGTTCTTATTCATTAATTTCCCAGTATCCAAAACGCTTTCCACCTTTTCTAATAAGCCTCCCATCATCCTTCAGCCTGCTCATAGCCCTCTGTACAGACGGAACTGAGGTATGAAGCATATTGGCTAATTCCTTTTGATTCAAGCTTGGGTTTCTCCTTAATTCATCTAAAATCCTATCTTCCAAAACATCACCCAAAACATCACCCTGATGTTTTGGATTTTTGGATTCTGATATTTTGGCGTCCTCAAGCGCAAAGAACTTGACAATAATATCATCACCCAGCACTCTATATTCCGGATCCGGCGTTCCTAATTCCTGACAAGCCTCACAGATCTTCTGAATTCCGCGCCCCCATGCTTCAATGTAACCGGCACGATAGAAAACATGGGCAATGGACGGATTAAAAGGCTCAGACTTATGAGGCTTCATCAGCGTATCTACCGTCCAGTTCTTCGGAAAAATACAGTTATTGCTGATGTACATAGCGTCATCTTCAATCCGTATCTGAATAGGAATGCTAGCAGCGTAATTGTTATGTCCCAGAGCATTGTAGATTGCTTCCCTCACTCCCTCACGCGGAAA
>Ga0256404_1006857_pt1 | contig 18457 bp, 16 predicted proteins | sample RumenRJG_01DNA_FD_185990 | JGI IMG/M metagenome (GOLD analysis project Ga0256404, IMG submission 185990) | Bovine rumen microbial communities from Lethbridge, Alberta, Canada - RJG_01 | ecosystem: Host-associated > Mammals > Digestive system > Stomach > Rumen | place: Canada: Alberta | collected...
ATTCGGGCGATTACGACACGGCCATCACCCAGTACCTGGCCTGCCTGGCCATCGATGAGCGCTATTCGGATGGGGACGCCCTCTACCGCATCGCCCAGTGCTACGAAAAGAAGAATGACACGGCAAACGCCGTAGTCTATTACCAGAAGCTGGCCGAATACTTTCCGGATACGAAGAACGGCCGTAAGGCCGCCCGGAAGGTTACCTCCCTAGGAGGTGCAGCCGCAGAAACGAATACAACCGATAATACCGGAGCCGTGACAGATACGACAGGCACGGCTGCAGAAAATACCGGAGCCGCAGCAGATACCACGACAGATGCGGCTCAGCAAGGAGATACTGGAGAATGAACAAGAAAGCCATGGACACGCTGACATACGGTCTTTATGTCCTGACGGCAAGGGAAAACGAGCGGGACAACGGCTGCATAGTGAATACCGCCTTTCAGGTGACGAGCAGGCCCAACCGCATTGCCTTCGCGGTGAACCAGTCGAACCTGACCCATGATATGCTGCTTCGGACCGGGCGCTGTAATCTTTCGGTCCTTTCGACGGAGGCCCCTTTCGACCTCTTCGAGCGCTTCGGTTTCCAGACGGGGAAGGATGCTGATAAGTTCAAGGATTTTTCGGACTGCAAACGGGCTGAAAACGGCATCTACTATATCACGAAGGGGACCAAGGCCTATTTGTCCTGTGAGGCCGAATCCATGCTGTCTCTTGAGACCCACACCCTTTTCGTGGTCCGGGTCAAGGACATGGACGTCCTTTCGGACGCCGAGAGCCTGACCTATGACTATTACCACGCCCACATCAAGCCGGTCGGCTACGGGGCCGAGGCGGCAAGCGAGGACCAGAAGATTTTCCGCTGCAACACCTGCGGCTACGAGTTCGTCGGAGACTCCCTCCCGGCTGACTTCGTCTGCCCCATCTGCGGGGCCAAGGCAAATAACTTCCGCAGCGTGGAATCCCTGATCTCGTGACCGCCTGATTTACGTAGAACCTATATTTCATGTCCAAGCAAGAACAAAACACATCTCCTTCGGCTGAAAACGGACGCCTGTCTGTCCGGTCCAGTGTCCTTTGGAATACGGCCGGCAGTATCTTCTACTACTTCTGCCAGTGGCTGATGACAGCCCTCGTGGTCCGTATCTCCGGAGTGGAGACGGCCGGAATTCTGGCCCTGTGCATTTCGTCCGGAAATATCTGGATTGCCATTGCCAATTTCGGCATGCACAATTTCCAGGCCAGCGACACGAAGGACAAGTACTCTTTCGACACCTATCTTGCCAGCCGCTATGTTTCCGGAGCCATAGCTCTTCTTTCCAGCATAGTCTATGTACTGGTTCTTTCGTATTCGCTTGAGAAGGGGCTCTGCATTATTCTTTTCTTCCTCTACCGCTTTTCGGAATCCATAGAGGATATCTACTATGCGGCTTTTCAGAAGGACTGGCGGGTCGACATCGCCGGAAAGTCCATGCTCCTTCGGGGCCTTCTTTCCATCGGCCTGTTCACAGCGGTCCTGATGGCCTCCGACAATCTGGCCCTGACGATTTTCTGTATCGGCCTTGCCTGCATGGCAGCCGTATTTCTCTATGACGGGCGGCTGGGAAAGAAATACCGGAGCGGGAGAGCGGACAAGAGAGAGGTCAAAGCCCTTCTCATCGAGTGCCTGCCTTTGGCCGTATATTACCTTCTGAACACCTTCGTTCCCATGGCCCCGCGCCTTTTCATGGACCCGATCCTGGGCGCCTACAAGTTGGGAGTTTACGGCTCCATTGCGACCCCTACGGCCGTGATTCAGATGATTGCCATCTATGCCTTCAATCCCTTCATCACCCTTTTTGCGGAGGAAATGGACCGGGGGGACATGAAGGGGTTCCGGAAATCCCTGGGCAGGTGCCTGCTGTGGCTCTTTGGCATTTCCGCCGCAGCCGTGGCAGCGGGAATCATCCTCGGCCATTGGGGACTCACGATTCTCTATGGGGCAGAGATCGCGGAGTACGATGAGCTGCTGACGCCCCTGATCCTCGTGGCGGCCCTGATGGCCTTCGCCTGGCTCCTGGGCGGGGTCCTGATCGCCATCCGCTCCTTCCGTTGGCTCATCATCAGCAACGTGGTCTCGGCCGGCGTCATCATTCCGGCAACGATTCTTCTGGAACAGCGCTTCGACATGCAGGGGGGCTCCTTTGCGACCATCCTGGCCATGGGGCTTGCCATTATTATTCTTTTGATTGCCCTGGTGGTGGAATTGAAGGGGCGGGAGAAGACGGCGAAAAGCGCCTAGACAATTACGATACCTTAAGGAGTTTGCCGGTTCATGAAAAAACTCGTAATCATCCCCTGCTACAACGAGCAGGAGGCCATCGTGCAGACGGTCCGGGAGATCGGGTAAAAGGCTCCGGATTTCGACTACGTTGTCATCAATGACTGCTCGGCCGACAATACGAAGCAGATTCTGCTGGACAATCACATCCGCTTCATCGACCTGCCCATCAATCTCGGTATCGGCGGGGCGGTCCAGACCGGCTACCTCTATGCAAGGGACCATGGCTACGATGCGGCGGTCCAGGTGGACGGGGACGGGCAGCACGACCCGGCCTTTCTTCCTGCCATGTTTGAGGAAATGACTGCGAAAAATGCAGACATGATCATTGGTTCCCGCTTCATCAAAAAAGAGGGCTTCCAGTCCACCTTCGCCCGGCAGATGGGCATCCGCTATTTCACGGGCCTGATTCATCAGGTGACCGGGGCCACCATCACGGACCCGACCTCGGGCCTTCGCATGGTGAATCGGAAGCTGATTTCCTATTTTGCCGAGAACTATCCCAAGGACTATCCCGAGCCCGAGTCCACGGTTGCCGCTTTAAAGAACGGCTGCAAAGTCGTGGAAACGCCCGTCATCATGCGGTCGCGCCACGGGGGGAAGTCGTCCATCAACCTGAACCGGTCAGTCTATTATATGATCAAGGTTTCCATGGCTATCATTGTGGAAGGACAGAGAAAACATGCTGGACTTTAGAATACGAATAATGGCGATTGCCGTCGTCATCCTCGGTTTCATCAGTCTGACGGGCCTCATCAAACAGAAAAAGGTCGAGCTCAAGTATGCCCTTGTCTGGTACGGGGCGGGGGTTGTCATCCTGATTTTCACCCTCTTCCCCAAACTCATGGACGGCCTGTCCCACCTGCTTGGAATCGCGACCCCGGTCAACATGCTCTTCATGCTGGCCATCATTGTCCTTTCCGCCATCGTCATGGAGCTCACAGCCGTTCTCTCGGCCATGTCCCAGCGGGTCCGGAAGCTGGTTCAGGAGGTGGCTCTCCTCAGGGACGAGCTGCAGCAGGCCTCCGAAAAGACTCATGAATAATGTAAAACATAAACTCTTTCAGGAGCCGGTCGATATCAGCTCCTTCTGAGGTTGCCCTCATGCGAAAAAATCCCCTGGTAAGCGTCTGCATTCCTGTCTACAACAATGAAAAGACTCTGGAAGAGACCATGCGGTCTGTCCTTTCCCAGACCTATTCCAAGCTTGAGCTCATCGTCGTCGATGATAATTCAAAGGACAAGTCTCTATTTGTCATCCGAAGGGCTGCAGAGAAAGCAGTGCAGGACGGCCTGGCCCGGGAGGTCTTCGACCTTTCCGGCCGGACGGTTTCTTATAAAAACCCGGACTGCAATCCGGCCGTGGAAGCTCCGGAAGTCGATTTCTCCGGCCTCCCCGGAACGGCCCCCGGCCATACCATCTGGATTTACCACAACGAAGCAAATCTCGGCATGGCCGGAAACTGGAACAGGTGTCTTTCCCTCTGCCGGGGGGACTACATGAAGCTCATCTGCGCCGACGACCTTCTGGACCCTTCCCTGATCGAAACCGAAGAGGGCTATATGGAAGAGTATCCGGGTGTCCTTCTGGTCCAGTCGGACACCGCCTTTCTCGACATGGAAGGAAAGCCCCAGGGCTTCTACAAGCGCTATAAAAAATCCGGCGTCGTCGAGGGAAAAGAGGCGGTCCGCCACTCCTTCTTCACGAGGGACTATCTGGGGGCCCCGCTTGCCAACCTGATCCGCTCTTCGGCTTATAAAGAGTACGGCGGCATCGATCCGGCCTTTTCCTATATCGTGGATTATGACTTCTTCGTGAAATTGGCAGTACACGGGAAGCTTTATATTATTCATGAACCATTGAACTTTTTCCGCCTGCGGTCCGACTCCAATACGGGCGAGGTCCTGGGCGGGGACCAGGGGGAGGCCTATATCGCCGAACACCGGAAGCTTGTGGAAAAGTATCAGGATACGCTCGGCCTCTCGGACGCCCAGGTAAACCGCAGCGTCCGGATTCGAAAACTCATGAACGTCCTGGGGGGTGTGTATCTGAAACTGCACCTGGGAAAGCGCTGACAAGGCTCCGTCAGGAAGAACGGAATTTGAAGAGAATGAGCAAGGTGGATTTTATGAGAGCGGATTCAGCAGGGACAATCAAACGGGTGAAGCTTTTCCTGATCATCCCGCTTGTGCTTATATACGTTTTTGCTATGCATAAATTCCGCAGAGACATTATCACCGTCTCCCTCTTTATCCGCCAGGCCGAACTCCTTACCCTGCTTTTTGCCTTTGTCCTCCTGCATCTCCTCTTCGATATCCGGACCCTTTATGAGAAGATCTTCCGATTCAGAGTGCTGATTGCCCTGGCCCTTCTGTTTTTTTTCGTCGCCAACAATATCAATGCTTCTTCTATCAATGTCTGGAACCGCTTCATTGAATCTTCGGCCATTCCCGGAAATTCCAACTGCATTCTCGGTATCCCCCGGGATATCCGCAGCGATGAATGGAACGTGAATGTATCCCGTATGCTGTCCGGCTCATACAATGACTACGGGGAGTACAACGATATTGTCCGCGGAGTCAGCACGGAGAATATTTCCGCATCCGGTCTCTATCGGGATTACTCGGCTCTGGCAAAACCCTATTATTACGGCTATTATTTTTTCGATTTTTCCCACGGGCTGGCCTTTCAGTGGGCCTATGTCTATATCTTCGGCTTTCTGTTTGCATTCGAGCTTTTCTATATTCTTACCGGGAAAAAGCTGGCCGGCCTTCTGGGGGCAAATCTCCTCTGGCTTTCCCCCCTCAACCTCTGGTGGTCTGTTTCTATCCCTCTGCTTTCTATGAGCGCCCTGCCGGTGCTTTTCTACTATACGCTTCGGGCGGATTCCCGCTGGAAGCGCCTGCTTTTCGCCCTGATGCTGGCCGTAGGAGGGGCGGATTTCGTCTGCGTCTTTTATCCGGCCTGGCAGGTACCGGCCGGCTGGATCATATTGACCCTGATGGTATATTTTCTGTATCGCTACCGGGAGTGGAAGTCCTATCATCTTTTGGACTGGGCTGTCATCGTTGGGGCCGTTGTCTTTATGGCTTCCATCATCCTGCGCTATGTGATTGCGGACATGAGCTACATTAAGGCAGTAGCGGAGACCGTCTATCCCGGAGCCCGCTATGACAGCGGTGAGATGTCCATGCAGAAGCTTCTGGGCTATGCGCCTTACTATTTCGTTGGCTTTGCCCGGAACTGGAATATCAGTCCCAACAACAGCGAGGGAGCGACGTTTGCCCTGGCTTTTCCCCTGGCCTATATACTGCTGCCACTTGCCCTTGTACTGACCGGAAGGAGAAAGACGGATTCCGGTCAGGGAAGCGGAGCCGGGAAGGGAAGAAGCGGACGCAGGGAAATCGTTCTTGAAGACAACGGCTCTTTTGAAAGTCGGCGGAGACTGCTGATCTTCCTTCTGTTTCCCCTGGTCCTGCTGACCCTCTACTGCACGACCGGACTCCCGGCCATAGTCGCAAAAGTACTTCTGCTGGACCGGAGTACGGGTGCCCGCACGGTTGATTTTCTCGGCGCCCTGCTCGTGGTCATTATGGTCGTTTCGATTACCATCATTCGGGATATGGGCGGCCTGAGTTGGTACTGGTCCCTTTTGATTGCCGTCGGGTCTGTCCTTCCGGCCTATTTCTACGGGCTGCAGATCACAGCCCATCCCACAGGACCGGTGGTGGAGGCGGGGACTGTACTTTCTGCCCTGATCATATTTCTTCTACTGGTTTCCTATAAGCGGCAGGCCTGGAACGCGGCAATACTCTGTACGGGCTATTTTCTGGCGGTTTGCGGATTTTCCGTAAACCCGCTGACCCTCGGAACTTCTGTCATAACGGATAAGCCGATAGCAGCTGCTATCCGGAATCTGGTGGCGGAAGATGAAGACGCATTGTGGATTTCCTCTTCAGAAAACCGCTTTATTGCAAATTTCCTGATTGCCAATGGAGCCCGGACCATCAACAGCATCAACTATATTCCCAACATGTCCCTGTGGAAAAAGCTGGATCCGGACGGGAGTGAGGAGGAAATTTACAACCGCTATGCCCAGGTGACAATCTGTCTGGAGGACACGGAAGACATCGGGATCAATCTGGAGGGCATTGATGCCATTGACCTGACCATCGGTCCAAAAGACTTTGATACGCTGGGGGCCACCTATGTTCTGGCGACAGACCCGATTGATTCAAGCTTTGCCAATGAGCTGCAGCTGATTTATCAGGACGAGGCCCGGGATGTATTTATCTACAAAAATCTGGAGCTCGATTGAGCAGGACCGCCTGACCAAAAACTCAAATCTGTTGAAAAAACGCAGGAAACTTGGTACAATATACTTAGTTTCCTGCGTTTTTCTCTGTCCGGACGGGACGGCTTCGGAGAGGCATCCGGAGGCGGCCGCAGGTGCTGTCGGCGGAGCAAGGGCGGGGGATATATATTAGTCATGAAAATAAAGGGGGAAAGGCAATGCCGCGTGAGGTAAATCCGAACATTCACGTAAACGAACGGGATTTCCCGCTCGAAGACTACCACTGCGACGATCCGGAGAAAAAAGAGATCGTCATGAAGCTGGCCCGCATGTGCACGGACAATATTCCGCGCAAGATGCCGGGCGGCATGCACGAAAACCATATGGACTTCTGGATCCTGGACCGGATGCTGACGAAGGAAGAGGCGCGCTTCATGCTCTCCTTCAAGAAGCTCCGGACCGGGTACACGACGACCGAGCTTTCAAAGATGAACCATATGCCCGTCGACAAGACCCAGAAGATGATCGATCACCTTCTGTGGATCGGCATCCTGGAGCAGAACCGGGACAATCCCGATCAGCACATCCAGTACTGGGTGCCCAAGTGGGTGGTCGGCAACGGCGAATACATGATGGAGCATAAGACGTTGGCCGATGACCATCCGGAAGTCGCGACCATGTTCAATTACGCTCCCCAGGAGCCCCTGGAGTGGGCGGCGAAGATGGTACCGCCCGGAGGGGCCGGCCTCGGCATGCATGTCATTCCCGTCGAGAAGGCCATCGATCCCAGCAGCCGGTCGGTGGACACGGAGCACCTTTCCCACTGGCTGGACAAGTACGACAAGTTCTGTACCATGGTCTGCGCCTGCCGTAAGGCCCAGCGGATCCGCGGCGAGGGTGTCGGCGATATCGAAGGGTACATGTGCATCGGCGTCGGGGACATCGCGGAATTCCTCGTGGAGTCCGGCAAGGACGCGCATTATATTACACGTGAGCAGGCCAAGGAGATCATCGAGCGGGCGGAGCGCAAGGGCTATGTCCATGAGATTACAAATGTCGACGGGCCGGACCGCATCGTCGGCATCTGCAACTGCAGCGCCGGCTCCTGCTATGCCCTTCGTACAAGCCAGCTTTTCAATACGCCGAATATGTCCCGGTCCGCTTACCGGGCCCATGTGACAGCTGAGAACTGCGTAGCCTGCGGCAAGTGCGTTGAGGTCTGCCCGGCCGGCGCTGCCAAGCTCGGCAGAAAGCTCTGCAAGGCAGACGGCTCCAAGGAAGTATATGCAATGCATGAGCTCCCGGACGACATGCCCTGGGGCGAGGACAAGTGGGACAGGGACTACCGGGATCACAACAAGGAAAACTGCTACGAGACCGGCACCTCTCCCTGCAAGACGGCCTGCCCGGCCCATATCGCCGTCCAGGGCTATGTGAAGATGGCGGCAGACGGCCGTTACGAGGACGCCGTTGCCCTGATCCGGAAGGACAATCCCTTCCCCGCGGTCTGCGGCGACATCTGCAACCGCCGCTGCGAGGACCGGTGTACGAGAGGCCTCGTCGATGCCCCTGTTGCCATCGACGATATCAAGAAATTCCTCTCCATGTACGAGACAAAGAATATCGACCGTTTCGTCCTGCCCTGCGAGAATATGGACGGAAACGAGTGGACGGAGTATCCGATTGCCATCATCGGGGCAGGACCTGCGGGACTTTCCGCTGCCTATTACCTGAGGCTGGAAGGCTATCCCGTCACGGTCTTCGAAAAGCAGGACCGGCCGGGCGGCATGCTTTTAAACGGCATCCCCTCCTTCCGTCTGGACAAGACAGCTCTTGAAGCGGAGATCGAAATCATCGAGAAGATGGGAGCCGAGATCCGCTGCGGGGTTGAGGTCGGAAAAGATGTCACGATTGAAGAGCTCCGTAAGCAGGGCTACAAGGCTTTCTATGTAGCCATCGGCCTGCAGGGAGGACGTCTTGCCGGTGTCCCCGGTGAGGATGCCAAGGGTGTTCTTTCCGGCGTCGAGTTCCTGTCCGACTTCGCCCATGACGAAGCCCATGAGCACCGCCTGAACGGGGACGTTGTCGTAGTCGGCGGCGGGAACGTGGCCTGCGACGTAGCCCGGGCAGCCCTTCGGTCCACCGACGGCAAGGTCACCATGCTCTGTCTGGAGCAGCGGAATGAAATGCCTGCATCGGCTGCGGAAGTCGCAGAAGCCGAGGAAGAGGGCATTGAAGTGAAGAACGGCTGGGGCCCAGAGGAATTAAAAAAAGACGCTTCCGGCAATGTCACGGCCATCGTCTTCAAGAAGTGTACCCAGGTCAAGGATGCAGACGGCCGCTTCAATCCCCAGTACGATGAGAGCGATACCCTGGAAATCCCCTGCGGCAATGTTCTGATGGCCATCGGCCAGGCAGCTGTCTGGGGCGACCTCCTGAAGAACACCAAGTGCGAACTGCGCCGGGGCGGTACCATCGTCGCCGACCCCGTCACCTTGCAGACTGCCGAGCCCGACATCTTTGCCGGCGGTGACATCGAGCACGGGGCCCGCTTCGCCATCGACGCCATCGGCAATGCCCGCATCGTGACCCAGTCTATCAACCGCTTTGTCCATCCGGGTCAGTCCATGACCATCGGCCGCGACCTTCGTGAGTTCATCGAGCTCGACCGGGACGACATCGACCCGAATGCGGAAGGCTATGACAATTGCCCCCGCCAGGCCATCGGCCACCGGGAAGGAAATCCGAGAAAGTCCTATGAGGACCTTCGTATCGCCCTGACCGAGGAACAGGTTCACAAGGAAGCCAACCGCTGCCTCAAGTGCGGGGCCACCGTCGTTGACCTCAACAAGTGCATCGGCTGCGGCCTTTGCACGACCCGCTGCGAGTTTGATGCCATTCACTTGACCCGCGATCTGCCTCACTCTTCGGACCTGGTTGCTGCGGAAGGCATGATGAAGGCCATCGGCAAGTATATGCCGCAGAGGACGAAAGCCATCATCAAGTACAAGACCACCGGCAAGCACGCCTATCCGACGAAACAGACGGCGGACGGCATTATAGAATAATGTAAATCCCGCGTTTTGGATTCATCCGGGCGGCAGCACGCATTGCGTGCTGCCGCCTTTTTCTGTGGAAAATAGAGGGGGGAAAGGGTATAGTAGTAGAAAATGTTTTCAAGGAGCAGGCAGTATGAAAGATATGATGGCGGAAATCCGAAGCGAAAAGCCCACGATTTCTTTTGAAGTTTTTCCTCCCAAGAAGGAAGCGGTGTTTGAGAGCGTGAAGGGAAAGGCGGAGCAGATTGCTGCCCTTCATCCCACCTTCATGAGCGTGACCTACGGGGCAGGCGGCGGGACGTCGAAGTTTACGATTGACATCGCTGAAGGCATTCAGAAGAAATATGACGTGCCTGCTATGGCCCATCTGACCTGCGTTTCGACGCCCAGGGCAAAGATTGAAGAATACGTGGCAGAGATGCAAAAGCGGGGGCTCACCCATATCATGGCCCTGCGGGGAGATATTCCCGCCGAGGCTCCGGACAAAAGCGAGTGGGGCTTTGCCCATGCCTCGGACCTCATTTCCTATGTGAAGGAAGCCGCCCCAGAAATGACCATCGGTGCGGCCTGCTACCCCGAGTGCCATCCGGAATCCGTCCATGTGGCGGAGGACATAGCGAATCTGAAGACCAAGTGCGACGCCGGGGCTGACTTTCTGACCAGCCAGATGTTCTTCGATAATAATGTCTTTTTTACTTTTCTCTTCAAGGCCCGGGAGGCCGGTATCGATGTTCCGATTTTGCCCGGCATCATGCCCATCACAAACGCGAAACAGGTCATCCGGGCCCGGGACCTTTCCCATGCCTTCATGCCCCGCCGTTTCATGGCCATCGTCGACCGCTTCGGGGAGGACCCGGACGCCATGCGCAAGGCCGGCATCGCCTATGCGACGGACCAGATCATCGACCTCTACGCCAATGGAATCAGCCATGTCCATGTCTATGCCATGAATGACTTCGGCGTGGCAAGTGCCATCATGGAGAACCTGAAGGGCATTATTGCATGACTAATGTAAATCTCCGCCTTTTGCCGGCTCCGGGCGTCCGGGCGGAAGCGGGCAGGAAGTTTTCTGCAGAGAGTATTCTGCTGACGTCCCGGTGCAATTGGAGAATTTCTGATGGAAACCGTAGAGACACTGCTTCTTGACAAAAAGGATATTGTGATTCCGGTGAAGAATGTTCTCCTCTTTGCGGGCTACCGGGTTTCCTCCCCGGTGCCGGAATACGCAGCGCGTGCAAAAGAAATTGCGGCTCGAATGCATGATGTCTTCACGCCCAGGGCCTGCTACCTGCGGGCTCCGATTACGGACCGGGGGGAGGACTTCATCGATGTCCTGGGCATGCACCTCGTGAGCCGGCCCCTGGCGGAACTGGAAGCGCCCTGCGACGAAGTCTTCCTTTTTGCGGCCACGACCGGCCCTGCCGTGGACCGGGAAATCAAGCGGTCCGCGGTCATCTCCCCTGTGGACAATGTCCTTACGGATGCGGCCGGCGGAGCGGCGGCGGAAGCCGCGTGCGACGCCGTGGATGCGCGGCTTGTGGCCTTCATTGGCTACCCCCTCTGCCAGCGCTTTTCTCCCGGCTACAGCGAACTTTCCATTTCCTGCCAGCCGGACTTCCTGCGCCTCCTGGACACCCAGCGGAAAATCGGTCTCTCCATTACCGCCGGCGGCATGATGGCCCCGATGAAGTCCGTCACCGCTATCGTAGGGATTCCCCGGGAGGCCGGAACAGCGCGGACGCTGTATTGAAAGGATTTTATCTTGAGAAGAAATATTCTTGATTTGATGAAAGAGCGCCGCCTCTACTTCGACGGGGGGACAGGGACGATTCTGCAGGCCGAAGGCCTTGCCCCGGGCGAATCCCCGGAGACCTGGAACCTCGAGCATCCGGAAAAGGTGGTCGCCCTGCATGCGGGGTACCTTGCCGCCGGGGCCAATATCATCGACACCAATACCTTCGGAGCCAACTCTCTGAAGTTTCCGAACTGTGCCGAGATCATCCGGGCGGCCGTGAAGAATGCCTCCGACGCTATGGCTTCCTGCGGCCGGGAGGATGTCTACATGGCCCTGGATATCGGCCCCTCGGGTCGTATGATCGAGCCTCTCGGAGACTATCCTTACGAGGATGCCATCAAGCTTTTCAAGGAAGAGATTGAAGCCGGTCTCTCAGCTCAGACTGAATTCGGCCCGGACATTATTCTGATTGAGACTATGAACGACTCCCTGGAGACCAAGGCGGCCGTTCTTGCGGCCAGGGAGACCTGCGACCTGCCTGTCTTTGTCACGAATGTCTACGACGAAGCCGGCAAGCTCATGACCGGGGCCTCTCCGGAGGCTATGGTGGCCATGCTGGAAGGCCTGGGCGTAGCTGCCCTCGGTATGAACTGTTCTCTGGGTCCCGCCCAGATGCTGGATATCGTGCCCCGCTTTGCAAAGGTTTCCTCCACACCCATTGTCGTCAATCCCAACGCCGGCCTTCCCAAAGTGGTGGACGGACAGACCGTCTACGATGTGGGACCGGACGAGTTCGTGGACTATATGAAGCAGATTGCCGAAGCCGGAGCCACGGTTCTGGGAGGCTGCTGCGGGACGACGCCGGAATACATTGAAAAGGAAATTGCCGCGACGAAGGACCTGCCCTATTCCCTGCCGGAAGAGAAGAATCTGACCATGGTGTCTTCCTTCACCCATGCGGTCACTTTCGGGGAAAAGACCGTTCTCATCGGGGAGCGGATCAATCCGACCGGGAAGAAACGGTTCAAGCAGGCCCTTGTCGAAAAAGATATCAACTACATCCTGGAAGAAGGCTTGAAGGAGCAGAAGGCCGGGGCGGATGTCCTCGACGTGAATGTGGGCCTGCCGGAAATCGATGAGCCTTCTATGATGCAGACCGTCGTCTCCGAGCTTCAGTCCCTCTGCGACCTGCCCCTGCAGATTGACACAGGGGATGCCGACGCCATGGAGCGGGCCCTTCGCATCTACAACGGCAAGCCCATGATCAATTCCGTAAACGGGAAGAAGGAGATTCAGGACAAGGTCTTTCCACTGGCGAAGAAGTACGGGGGTCTTGTGGTCGGACTTACAATAGACGAAGACGGAGTGCCCCAGACCGCGGAGAAACGGGTGGCCATTGCGCGGCAGATTGTGGAAAGAGCGGCGGAGTTCGGAATTGAAAAGAAAAATATTATTATAGACCCGCTTGCCATGACGGTTTCCGCAGACGACCAGTCCGGGCGGGTGACCCTCGAGGCTGTGCGGCGAATCACGGAAGAGCTCGGCGTGCTGACTTCCCTCGGGGTTTCGAATGTGTCCTTCGGCCTGCCCGGGCGGCCGGCGCTGAACGGGACCTTTTTTACCATGGCCATGGCAAACGGCCTTTCCGCGGCCATTATGAACCCCTTCTCGGAAGAGATGATGGGGGCGTATCACACGTATAATGCTCTCGCGGGCCATGACCCCATGTGCATGGCTTATATTTCTTACGCGGCCAAAGCGGACGAGAAGAAGCAGGCAGTCGATGTCAGCGCTTTTGCCGTGAAGGCGGCAGCAGCTGCGGCAGATGCTGTCCTGGCCCAGGCAGGCCTGGCTTCGGAAAATGCAAAGCAAGCCGAAAAAGAAAAGAAACCGGCGGTAAAAGAAGAAAAAGAAACTTCTGTTTTCGGGAAGCTTCAAAAAGCAATTGAGGACGGCCTCAAGGACAGGGCCCGAACGGAGGCGCAGGCGCTGATTTCCGGCGGAGCGGCTCCCCTGGACCTCGTGAATCAGGCCGTGATTCCGGCCCTGAATGTGGTCGGGGACGGCTTTGAAAAGAAGACCCTGTTTCTGCCGAATCTTTTGATGGCGGCGGAAGCCGCCCAGGCGGCCTTCGGGGTCATCAAGGACGAGATGGCCAAGTCTCTGGTCAAGCCGGCTCCGGGAAAGAAGATTGTGATTGCCACGGTCAAGGGCGATGTCCACGACATAGGGAAAAATATCGTCAAAGTAATATTGGAAAACTACGGCTTTGCCGTAACGGACCTGGGTAAGGACGTGCCTCCGGAGACGGTGGTCAAGGCCGTGCAGGAGACCGGGGCCAAGCTCGTGGGCCTGTCCGCCCTGATGACCACGACGGTGCCGGCCATGGAAGAGACTATCAAAAAGCTGCATGCGGCATGTCCTGATGTGAAGATCATGGTCGGCGGGGCCGTCATGAACGAAGAGTACGCGAAGATGATTCACGCGGACTTCTACGGCAAGGATGCCATGGCTTCTGTCCGCTATGCGCAGGAAGTACTGAAGTAAAAAGAACCGTCCCTCGCTCGAGGGGCGGTTTTTTCAATTGAGAATATTCAGAATGGACGCGGTGGAGGCTGCATTCAGGGAATTGTCGACTGCTGTTCTCGAATCCCCGCAAATGTCTGCCCCCAGAAGTTCGTGACTGCGGGTTGCTGTGAGGATGGTGCCCATTTCGTTCAGCGTCATATTTCCCTGGTCCCAGTCGGTTAGCGCGTACTCTGTGGACAGGGCGTCCTTGTCGATGGAGATGTAAAGGGGCAGGTCATCAGGAATGGCAGAGAGCGGAACAGGCTGTTTACCCGAACTGCTGTTTTCATTTGCGCCGGCGCTATCTGTGTCGGTTTTCAGCAGGGTCACCCGGTCGACAAACGGGGCTCCTTCGGACTTCAGGCAGTCGGCGAGCAGGTCCGGCCGGACTCCGGCCATGTAGACCTGCCGCAGGTTCGGAAGCTCTCGCAGGGAGTCCAGAACCCAGCTGCCGCAGGAGAGCAGGGGGAATTCCGGGGCCTCCATGTCCGGGTGATTGTCAATCAGCAGGAGATTGAAGGGCTCCTCAATAGTCTCCAAGAAAAACTTCGATATATAGTGGTAGTTCCCGCTCCCGAAGAGGTGGATGCCGGAATATGGTTTTCTTCGGGCCATCGGGAATGGAGAATCCGGTGCTTCCGCCTGCTCAGGTACGTCTGCGGTATCGACTGCCCGGATTTCCTGCCGAAAGCACTCAGCGGCCTCATCGCTGCAGTAGCCGTTTACGCCGGAAAGACCGGAGAGATCAACGTACGGCACCTTTTCCTGCAGGTCCTTGTATTGGGAATCCAGATCCAGAATCAATGATAATTTCATGAGGCCTATTGTAGAAAAGCAGGGCTTCTTTTGTCAATAAAAACGGGGCGCAATGCGTGCTCCGAAATTTCTTCAAACTTGTCCGGGGGAGTGTTAGAATAAGGGAAAAGAAATGGCCGGCAGGAGAGCCGGCATTAGAAGGAAACAAAGAGTCGGCAGGTGAGCCGGCGCTTTACATTAGTCATGAAGGAGGCAGATCTATGATTCCTGTCATTTCGATATCGAGGGAGTTCGGGTCCGGCGGCCATTCGATCGCGTCGAAGGTGGCCGAGGAGCTGGGCATCCCCTTCTATGATTCGGAAATCGTGAACCGGGTGGCCAAGGAATCGGGCTACGCCAAGGAAATTGTGGAGCGAAAGAGCGAGGATTCGACCGGGGATCAGTGGTGGTTCGATATCTCTTCCGCCAGCGCCCAGTATTTCCAGAGCCCCCAGGACGAAATCTTCCTGATTCAGCAGAAGGTTATCGTCGAATGTGCCCGCAAGGGGCCCTGCGTCATCGTGGGCCGCTGTTCCGACTTCATCCTGAAGGAAGCCGAGCTCCGGCACCTCTCCGTCCTGATTCACGCAGACATGGAACACCGGATTGCGCGGATTCTGAACCGCTACGGGGAAATCCAGAACGTGGACGTGAAGAAGCGGATTTTGAAGAAGGACAAGCAGCGGCGGACCTACTACAAGTACTACACCGACCAGACCTGGGGCGACTACCCCAATTACGACCTCTCCCTCGACTCCGGGAAGCTGGGCGAGGACCTCTGCGTGAAGACCATCGTCGAAACCGCGAAGGCTTTCCCCATGTAAAAGCATTATGAGAATAATGAAGCCCCTGCGCCGTTCGGCGCAGGGGCTTTGTTGAAGTTTGGATTCAGACCCGGGCTTTGATGACATCCTGCATGTCGTACATGCCGGGAGCCTGGGACTTCAAAAACTTCGCGGCTTCGAGGGCACCTTTGGCAAAGACGGTCTTGGAAGTGGCTTCGTGGCGGAAGACAATCTGCTCGTCCTCGCCTAAGAACATGACCTCGTGGGTGCCGGCTACATTGCCGCCCCGGATGGAGGAGATGCCGAGCTCTTTCGCGTCCCGCTTCTGCCTCTTTGACTGGCGCTCATAGACGTATTCGTAGTCAACTCCCGCGCCTTCTTTGACGGCGTCCGCCAGGGCCAGGGCCGTGCCCGAAGGGGCGTCTACCTTCTGATTGTGGTGGGCCTCGACGATTTCGACGTCAAAGCCGGCATCCGTGAAGATGGAAGAGAAGCTCTTCAGGACATTGATCAGGGTGTTGATCCCGAGGGACATATTCGCGGACCGGAGGACTGCCACCTTGCGGGAGGCCTTCTTCACATGGGAAAGCTGTTCGTCCGAAAGGCCCGTCGTGCAGAGGACGATGGGCAGGGACCGGTCTTCGCACTCCTGCAGGATGGAGTCGACGGCTTTGGGGGAAGAAAAGTCCACAACCACGTCGCAGTCCACATTGCAGGCCCGGAGGTTTTCAAAGACAGGGAAGCTGTAGTCGTTCGTCCCGTAGGGGTCGACGCCGGCGACGACAGTGAGTTCGGGGTCTTTGTCTGCAAGTCCCACGAGAACATGGCCCATGTGGCCGTTGACGCCGTTGATGATTATATTTGTCATACGATAATTCTCCTTTTCCGCCGAACCTTATGAAAAAAGCCCGAGCCAACCGGAAACTGCCGGAAAAGCAGGGGCTTTACATTAGTAATATCAGATGAGCTTGTAGTCGACGAGCGCCTGGCGGCACCGCTTCTCGTCCTCGGGAGTGAGGTCGAAGAGGGGAGCCCGCAGGGGACCGACCTTCTTTCCCATCATATTCATCATGCACTTGACGGGGACGGGGTTGACCTCGCAGAAGAGGGCCTCCACCATGGGAATCAGGCGGCGCTGAATCGCGTTTGCCTCCGTGACTTTTCCCTCGAGGAAGAGGGCACACATATCGTGCATCTCCTTCGGCAGGATATTCGAGACGACCGAAATGACCCCGATGCCGCCCACTGACATGATCGGTACGACCAGGCCGTCCTCACCGGAGTAGAGGTCGCACTTGCCGTCGGTCAGATACATGGTCTTCGAGGTCTGGGCCATATTCGCCGTGGCATCCTTGACGCCGACGATGTTCTTCTTCGTCTTCACGAGCTCGGCCACGGTTTCGGGGGCGATATTCGTGCCGGTCCGGCCGGGGACATTGTACATGATGATGGGGAGCTTCGTCGCATCGGCGATCATGCCGTAGTGGCGGATCAGGCCGGCCTGGGTAGCTTTGTTGTAGTAAGGCGTCACGACGAGGGCTGCATCGGCCCCGTCCTCCTCGGCCTCCTGGGTCAGCTGGATGGCGGTCTCCGTGCAGTTGGACCCGGTTCCGGCGACGACCGGAATGCGGCCCTTCGTGAATTCGACGGCCATCTTGATCGTGTGCCGGTGCTCCTCCATGGAGAGGGTGGAGCCTTCGCCGGTCGTTCCGACGATGATGATGGCATCGGTCCCGCCCGCAATCTGCTCTTCAATCAGCTCTTCCAGCTTGTCGTAATTGACGGTCGCATCCTCGTTCATGGGGGTAATCAGCGCAACCCCGGCACCTTTGAAAACAGCCATCAGTGGTCTCCCTTCTCTTCGGTAATGCTATATACAAAGTCCGCCTTGTTCTCGATGGCGGGCGTGATGTGGGTTCCAGTCAGAATGATGTCCGTGGTAAGGACCGTGGGGGAGAGGACCCCGGCCAGCTCCGCGTCGGAGATGATATTTTCATCGATGAGGCCCAGAACCTCGTCCAAAATCAGGAGGTCCGCCTCTCCGGTGGAAATGACCTTGCGGGCAAAATTGAGGCCGTTCTTCATGTTCTGGATTTCCTCATCCCGCTTGTCCGCCGGCAGGTCCTCGAAGGAATCCTTCGTCCGCTCGAAGCGGAAGACCTTGATCTCCGGCTCCAGTTTCTTCAGGTAGTCGTAATTCATTTCCGCCTTCATGAACTGGACGATATATACGAGTCTGCCTTCACTGGCGCCCCGGACGGCATAGCCGAGGGCTGCCGAAGACTTGCCCGCGCCGGTACCGTAATAGGCGCGAATCGTGGATTTTTCCATTTCAGACGTCTCCTTAAAAGCGCAAAAAACCCGCTTAATCTTCGATAGTTTAGCACAGTAAAATCCTTTTTACAATTCCGCCTGTACCCTTCAAAATTGCACATTTATGGCCGACCGCGGCCGGACCGGTTTTGTGATTTTTTCCATATGAATAATGTAAAAAAATCGTATAATTAAAAGGCTGCAATTTTGCGGCTCGAATTATCACATACCCGGAAATCCTGCGAAGGCTTTTATTTTGCAGGGACGCCGGCGGTTTACATTAGTCATAAAAAGGAAGGTAGAGAATTATGCAGACAAGAGAGGATATCCGGAACGTCGCGATTATAGCCCATGTCGACCACGGCAAGACGACGCTTGTGGACAACCTCCTGCGCCAGTCCGGCGTCTTCCGGGACAATCAGGCAGTGGCCGAGCGGGTCATGGATTCCGGCGCCATCGAGCGGGAGCGCGGCATCACCATCCTTTCCAAGAATACAGCCGTGAATTACAACGGCATCAAGATCAATATTGTCGATACCCCCGGCCATGCGGATTTCGGCGGTGAGGTAGAGCGGGTCCTGAAGA
>Ga0256404_1006858_pt1 | contig 18455 bp, 16 predicted proteins | sample RumenRJG_01DNA_FD_185990 | JGI IMG/M metagenome (GOLD analysis project Ga0256404, IMG submission 185990) | Bovine rumen microbial communities from Lethbridge, Alberta, Canada - RJG_01 | ecosystem: Host-associated > Mammals > Digestive system > Stomach > Rumen | place: Canada: Alberta | collected...
CGAGCTCATGGATCAGGAGACACACCGCCGTGATGTCCATCACCGCGTCCATGGCGCCCACCTCGTGGAAGTGGATCTGGTCCGGTGTCTTCCCGTGCACGTGTCCTTCGGCCTCCGCGATCAGGCCGTAAACCGAAAGAATGTCCTGCTTCACGGCATCCGGCAGGTCAAAGCCCTGAATGAGCGCGGTGATCTCCGCCATGCCGTGGTGCTCGTGATGATGGTGGTGCTCATGGCCATGCTCGTGGCCGTGCTCGTGGCTGTGCCCGTGGAGCCCCACGTCGCAGCTCTCCTCCTCTTCGCCCCCGATCCGAACCTCGGAGCGGGTGCCGGTCACCCCGCAGGTCTCCGCAGGCAGGCGGCGGATCTCGGCGCCGGGGATTCCGAGGGCGTTCAGCCGGCGGATCACGCTGTCGGGGTCCGGGTGCAGTTCCAGAAGCGCGGCGGTCATCATGTCGCCGGCTGCACCCATGTTGCACTCAAAATATAAGGTCTTCATGAATCTCCTCCGTTCTTCCTCTGAATATCAGTTCTCCCCGCTGCAGCACTGCCGAATCCGGGCAGACCTGGCTCGCAAAGTCCAGGTCGTGGGTGGCAATCAGCATGGTCTGGGGCAGTCCCCTCAAAATGTTAATCAGGTTTCTCCGGGCCCTGGGGTCCAGGAAAGCCGTGGGCTCGTCTAAAAGCAGGAGCTCCGGTTTCATCACCAGCACGGTTGCCAGGGCGACGAGCCGCTTCTCACCTCCGGAGAGCCGGGCGGCCATGCGGCCCGAGAGTTCCCGGATCTGGAGCTTTTCCAAGATCTCATCCACCTCTCTCCGGATTTCCTCGGCGGGGACCCCCAGGTTCTCCGGGCCGAAGGCCACATTGGCCTCCACCGTGGGGAGAAACAGCTGGTCGTCCGGGTCCTGGAACACCACGCCGGCGGCCCGGCGGACCGCTCCGTAGTTCCCCTTTTCCACCCTGATTCCCGCCACGGACGCCTCTCCCTCCCCCGGGATCAGGCCCACCAGGGATCGGAGAAGGGTGCTCTTTCCGGCGCCGTTTCCGCCAAGGAGGGCGGTCCGGCTCCCGGCCGGGATCTGCAGGGTCACGCCGTTTACCCCGGTATTGCCGTCCGGATAGCGGACGGTCCAGTTCAAAAGATTGATCACAAGAGCAGACCTCCCAGAAACGTCGGAATATCCACCGCGGCAAACAGGACAGAGCTCGCGGCGGTCAGCAGAAAATACAGCCAGTCGGCCGGGCGCCAGGCCCGGCGGGCGGGAAGATGCCCGGGCAGCCCCGCATTGCCCGCGAGGCGGCACTGCATGGCCTCGTAGATCCGCTCTGCCCTCGACATACTTCTGTGAAACAGCTGGGCGATCATGGGGGCGTACTCCCGGATCGCCGGCCAGTCCCGGCCGCCGCTCCGAAGCCAGAAGGCCGCGATCATGCGCTCTGCCTCCTCTCCCAGCACAAAGAGGTACCGGTAGGTCATCTCCAGGAGATCCGCGAAAAAGCGGGGCACGTGGAGCCGTGTGAGTTCGCCGGTCAGGGCCGGAAAGGGGGTCGTGGCGATGAGGAGCAGCGCCGCGGAGACGCTCAGAAAGGTCCGGAGGACCAGGGTCAGCACCAGGAGCGGATGTCCGGCGAGAAGGCTTCCCAGGCCGGCCGACAGCACAAAGGGCAGCGCGGGAAACACGCCTGTCAGGAGCCTCCGGAAGGGATACCCCGTCAGGCCGCAGAGAAGCACGGGCCATAGAAAAAAGGGGGCCAGGCGCCAGGGCGGGCACTGCCCCGTGGAGAGGAGCGCCACCAGGTAAACCAGGGCCGAGAGGAGCTTCGCCCCGGGGTGCAGGCGGTGGATCGCGCTGTCACCCAGGGAAAACTCCTCTGTGCGCCCGATCTGTCTCAGGGCGTCTCCCGGTCCTCTGATCATGCCTGTTCGCTCCCTTACTGTTTCTGAATACCGGTCCCGTTCTGCCGGCTGCGCCTGCCTGGTGCTTTCAGGCCGCTCCGTCTTACCGGCTGCGTCTGCCCGGCGCTTTCCGGCCGCTCCGGCTTACTGTCTGCGCCTTCCCGGCGCTTTTCGGCCGCTCAGGCTTATCTGCCGCGCCTTCCGAGCTTCGTCACCAGGACGCCCGCGGCGCCGGCCAGGGCGAAGGTCATGAGGCCGCCCACCAGGCCGGAGGCGCTGGTGCCGGTGCCCTCACCGCTCTTGAAATCGTAGTCCGGCAGGAAGGAGGTAGCCTCCTGCACGGCGGCTGCCGCCTCGCGGACCGCTCCGCCGCCCTCGATCTCCGGCTCGCCGGTCGTCTTCTCAATGGACCACTCCAGGCCGTCCGGATAAGCGGAGGCAAAGAGGGACAGGCCGCCGCCCACAAGAGCGGCCAGGACGCCCAGCATGACCACCGTCCTCTTGAAGGACCCGGCGCCGGATCTCTTCTGATCCGCGGCCCCGGCAGCGCCCGCCCCGGGAGCTTCCGCCGTCAAACCGGCAGTCTCCCGGATGAGACCGGGTCTGGTCTGCTCCACCGCGGCAAAGACCGCCGCCGTGATCAGGCCCTCCACCAGGCCGATCGCCAGGTGGATCGGCAGCATAAGGACGACAAAGACTCCCACGGGAAGCTCTGTAATGCCGGAGACGAGCGTCTCCAGGACCACGCAGAGCGCTCCCAGTTCAAGGCCGATCACACAGGAGACCACCGCGGGAACAACGAAGCCCTGCTTTCCTCCCATACGCCTCATCAGCGGCCGGAACAGCAGCGGATAGATGATGAGGCAGGGGATCACGCCCATATTGAAGATGTTGGCTCCCAGGGCCAGAAGTCCGCCGTCCGCGAAGAAAAGGCACTGAATGATCAGCACTGCCGCGAGGGCGAGAAGCGCCGGCCCGCCGCCGAGAAGACCCGACAGGAGAATGCCCCCGCAGATATGTCCGCTGGAGCCGGTTCCGGGAATTGTGAAGTTGATCATCTGCGCCGCAAAGACGAAAGCGCCGGAAACCGCCATCAGCGGCAGCTTCCGCTCCGCCTCCTCCGCGTCGCTGTTCATGAGCTTCACTGCTCTTGCCGCCGCTGCGGCGGATACGCCGTACATCGCGATCCCGACAGCGGGTGACAGCAGTGCGTCTGCCATATGCATAAGTAATACCTCCTAACTTCTGTTTCCGGGGCGGATTCCGCCGCAGAAACGGATCCACTGTTTCCGAGGCAGTACCTGCCTCGAAAAAAAGACAGTCACTTTTTCTGCATGGGAAAAAGGACTGTCTTCCTGACTGTCAGACTCTCTGTTTACAAATTCCAAACTGAAGGCCCGGTGACTGCCGGCTTCATGCTTTCAGGCGCCGCTGCTCCGAGGCCGTTCCGCTCGTTTCCCGGCTTTCAGGAACTGCTGCTCCGAGGGCCTTCTGTTTCCCGCTTCTCAGACGCCGCAGCCCTCTGGCTGCAGGCCTTCTTCCTGAAGAACGCCTGAAAGGAGCTCCAGGGCGCTGGCAATCAGCGCTCCGTAGGAGCCGTTGGGAACTCCGGCAACCATATTATCACAGTGGTTTACGGGAAGCAAGATTCTCTTGGCGTCCGCCTGGGCCGCCGCCAGGGCCATGGCCGGGGTGATCTCCCCGAACATGGAGTCCGCGATGACAATGCCCAGGGGGCCCATGATCACGTCCGCCGTGCGGCAGGCCACGATCACGGCGTTCTCTCCCGCCGCCGCCCGGTCGGCGCCGGCCCTCCGCATGGCATCGGCCGCGGCGCCGTTAGTGCCCGCCGCGTGGATTGTGAGCTTCGGGTACTGCCGCTTCAGCTCCTGTACCAGCTGGCGGCCCAGTCCCCCGCCCTGTCCGTCTATGACCACGATGGTCTGCGTTCTGTTCATAAAATCATCCTCTTTCAGGCAGCCGTCCCGCCGGCCAGGAGCCGGTTTCCGGAACAATCCGAATGCATCTGGCATCGGGACCGGAAAAACTGTGTCACAGCATTCCGAAGCTGTTCATACCGAAGATCCACAGGAACAGGGTGATCACCGAGCCCACGGTGGTGACCACGATGATCTCCCCCGCCAGCTCCGAGTCCGCGTTCATGCCCTGGGCCATGGAAAACACCGAGGTGGCCATGGGGGTGGAGTACAGGGTGAAGATCACGAAGCGCTCCATATTGGTGAAGCCGAAGCAGGAGGTCACCGCCAGCATGATGGCGGGAACCAGGATGAGCTTCAGGACAAACACGGCGGTCACGGTGTTCATGTTCTTCTTAAGTGATGAGAACCGCAGGGTGCCTCCCAGGACGAACAGCGCCAGGGGCACGGTGGCGTCGGAAAACTGGGCCACCGGCGTGTAGAGCATGTCCGGAATGTGGATGTGCAGCAGCCGGAAGGGCACCGCCGCGATGAGACCCGCCACCAGGGGGGTCTTGATGACGTTCAGCAGAAGCTTTCCCGGGGAGGAGTGCTCCCGCCCGGAGAAGGCCTCAAAGAGCAGCACCGCGGTCATGTTGTACATGGGCACCACGAACACCACAATGGCGGTGACGATCCCCACCGCCGCCTCGCCGTAGAGGCTCCGGGACAGGGGAACCGCGAAAAACAGGATGTTGCTCCGGTAGATGGCCTGAATAATGACCGCGACCCGCCGCCGGTCCTTCACCACCCGCTGCACGATGAGGAGGCTGATGAGCAGGAGCAGGATCTCTCCTGCCATGCTGAAGACGAGAAAGAAGGGCCGAAGGCCGCCGCCCTCTCCCATGGTATAGATGTTGTCGAACATCATGAGGGGGAAGAAGGCGTGGAAAATCAGCATGTTCATCTTCCGGAGGAAGGGCTCGTCCACCAGGCCCGTCTTCCGCATGAACCCGCCGAAGGTCAGGTAGAAGATGAAGGGGATAACTGCTTTTAATGCGATAAAAAAGCTTTCCATACTGCCTTGCTAAATCCTGTTAATTCTGTCAGTGCACGTAAACCGTCTCGCCGGGGTAGCACCGGGCATACAGGTTTTTCGCGAAGGTGGGCGGAAGGTTCACGCAGCCGTGGCTTCCGTTGTACTTGTAGATGGTGCCGCCGAAGGAGCCTCTCCAGTAGGCGTCGTGCAGGCCGATGCCGCCGTCAAAGGGCATCCAGTAGTGCACCAGGGTGTGGTAGAGGTTCTGGGAGCCGGTCAGGACCCGGTCCCTCTGCTTGTAGTCGATGGAGAACACGCCCTTGTGGGTGGTCCTGGAGGGGATGGGGGTTCCGGTGACGCAGGCGGTCTCCATCACCAGCCGGCCGTTCTCAAACACCATGACGTACTGGTCCTCGATGCTGACGTCGATGTAGTCCAGGCCGTAGCCGATCTGGAAGCGCTTGTCCGCCTCAACCAGCGGCACCTGGATCTCGTCCTCCGGGAGCGTCACCAGCCTGGTGGTCCGGGTGTCGGCCGCCGGGAGCTCCTCCGCTCCCTCCGCGGGGGCGCTGGCGTTGGAGCCGGTGCCCGGGGGCAGCTGCTTCGAGGCCTTCTCCATGCGCTCGTCGATCACCTCGTCGTTCTCCAGGTTGATGATGTAGAGGCCGTCGGTCAGCAGGGCCGTGCGGCTGTCGAAGGGTTCCTCGGCCTCGCCGGCATCCGCCTCGTTTCCGCCCTTCTTGTCAGATGTCTTGCCGTTCTTCTTGTCAGACGCCTTGGCGTCCTTTTTGGCGTCGGCCTTGTCACCGGCCTTCGCGTCAGATGCCTTGCTGCCGGCATTGGCCGCTGTGGCCTCTCCCGCCTCTGCGGCCTGGGCCATGGTCCGGTCAAAGGCCATGGAGCGGAGGATGGCAATCTGCTCGGGTGCGGGCTCTCCCGCCTTCTCCCTGGCCTTCTTCTCCTTCTCGGTCTCCTCGGCGGGCATGGCCAGGTCGAGGCGGTCGGTCAGGATTTCCAGGAACAGGTCCGGATCAACCAGGTACTGGTAGTCGCTGTTCTTCCCCAGCTCCGCGAGGGCGCCGGAGAAATTGCTCTGGAGCATCCGGGAGTAGGTCCTCAGCTGGTCCGCGTCGATGCCGGGCAGGCCGTCGGCGGTCTCGGTGCGCCAGAGGTTCAGGGTGTCCCCGTTCAGCACCTGCTCGTAGTCTCCCACCTTGATCTTCAGGTTGTGGTGCACCAGGGCGTTCAGGTTGTTGGCGGTCTCGTTCAGCTCGGGATTGTCCTGGCGGATGTCCGCCTTCACAGCGAAATTCTCTGTCAGGTCCACGGACTTCTCCTCGGACTCCGCCGCCTTCCGGATGGTGTCCAGAAGGGCCTGCCGGTCCGCCTTCCAGCCGTCCTTGTCCGCCGTGACCGTGTAGCCGGTCTCGTTGGAGAACTCGGAGAGCTCAGAGTCCACCGGGGCGATGTCCAGGTCCATGAGGCCCTGCTCCTTCAGGCTCTTCTCGGCCGCCTCCTGGTTGAAGGACAGGGTGCGCCCGCTTAAGATCTCGTGCTGCTGGAAGACCTTCAGGGGCCAGGCCGCCGGCTGCCGGTCGTGAATAGTTCCCAGGACCGCAGCGTCATCTGCCACGGAGAGCACCTCCGGGACCGAAAGGGTGTAGCTCTTGTCCTGGACCTTCAGGGTGATGTCACCGGTGAGTGCCGTCTGGTGCACGATGTCCAGGGCCTGCTGGTCCGTGATGTTTCCGGCGGGCTGTCCGTCCACCGTGGAATAGGGGTAGGTGTGCCCCGAAAAGTAACCCGTTCCGCCCGCGTAGATTGCGGCCAGGACACCCACCACGGCCGCTGCTGTCTTCTTTTTCTTTGTCCACTCCATGTGTTCTGTTTCCCCCGCATCAAAAAGCGCCGGACCCTCTGAAACCGTCCGGAAACTCATAATCTGTTCAGCATTCTGAGACCGGAATGCCGAAAAAACACACAATTAGAAAAAATTTTACCACGCATTGCCCATGTACACAAGGACACATCGCCGCTTTTTTCCGGCTTTGCCCCGCTTCTTTGCCGATTTTTACTGCTTAAGGAAGAAAGCTGTGTTATACTGTGCTATGCTTGTAAAGTGGACATTCGCAATCCGCTTCGCTACTTGCTCATGAACCGCTGCCGCTTTCAGCGGCATCTCAGCAGGGGCTTTGACCCCTGCTGAGACGATCAGCCCCCGAACCCCCGCCTACGCTACTACAGCTTAGAGGCGGGGGACTGATCTTAGTGGTTCAAACAGTTCCATCAGGAGGTATGTCATGTCTCTTATCATTCCCGAAAATTACGACCCCGTTCTCACGGTGCGGGAGACCCAGGAGGCCATCAAGTTCATCCGCGATCTCTTCCAGAAGGAGTTCGGGCGCCAGATGAACCTGGAGCGCGTTTCCGCGCCCCTCTTTGTGACCCGCAACTCCGGCCTGAACGACAACCTGAGCGGCGTGGAGCGCCCGGTCAGCTTTGACATGCTCTCCATTCCCGGAGAGACCGTGGAGGTCGTGCAGTCCCTGGCCAAGTGGAAGCGCATGGCGCTCGGGCGCTACGGCTTCAAGCCCGGTGAGGGACTCTACACCAATATGAACGCCATCCGCCGGGACGAGGAGCCCGACAACCTTCACTCCTGCTACGTGGACCAGTGGGACTGGGAGCGGGTCATCCGCAAGGAAGACCGCACCAGGGAGACCCTGGAAGACACGGTGCGCCGCATCTTCACCGTTGTGAAGCACATGCAGCACGAGGTGTGGTACAAGTACCCGGATGCGGTCTACCGCCTGCCCGGCGAGATCCACTTCATCACCTCCCAGGAGCTCCTGGACCTCTACCCAGACAAGACCCCAAAGGAGCGGGAGAACCTGATCACGAAGGAGTACGGCTGCGTCTTCATCGAGCAGATCGGCGACGTCCTCTCCAACGGCGAGCCCCACGACGGCAGAGCCCCGGACTACGACGACTGGTCCTTAAACGGCGACATTCTCTTCTGGTTTGAGCCCTTAAAGTGCGCCCTGGAGCTGTCCAGCATGGGCATCCGGGTCAGCGAGGAGAGCCTGGCCAGCCAGCTGAAGAAGGCCAACTGCGAGAACCGCCTCTCCCTTCCCTACCACAGGATGCTCATGAACCGGGAGCTGCCCTACACCATCGGCGGCGGCATCGGCCAGAGCCGTCTCTGCATGCTGCTTCTCGGCCGCGCCCACGTGGGCGAGGTCCAGGCCAGCATCTGGCCCGAGTCCATGCGGAAGGAATGCGAGGCGCACAAGATTTTCCTGTTGTAAGCAAAATCTGTCTGGCACATCAGATTATCCTGCTGTGACCAGAATCTGGCGAACGCATCAGTTTTTCCTGCTGTAACTATTACCCCCGTCAGTACAGGAGGTTTGTATGAACGGAGCAAAGGCAATGGTGCTCTGTCTTGAGGCCGAGGGGATCACGAAGATCTTCGGCTATCCCGGCGTGGCGATCGCCCCCTTCTACGAGGCCCTCTACCACTCGGAAACCATCGAACACGTGCTGGTGCGCCAGGAGCAGGCGGCGGGCCACGCGGCCAGCGGCTACGCCCGGGTCTCCCGGAAGCCCGCGGTCTGCGTGACATCCTCCGGCCCCGGCGCCACCAACCTCATCACGGCCCTGGCGACCGCCTACGCAGACAGCATCCCCCTCGTGGCCATCACCGGCCAGGTGGACTCCTCACTCCTTGGGCGGGACGTGTTCCAGGAGGCGGATATGCGCGGCGCCACGGAGTCCTTCGTGAAGTACAGCTACCTGGTGAAGCACGCGGAAGACATCCCGCGGATCTTCAAGGAGGCCTTCTACATTGCCGGCACCGGCCGGAAGGGACCCGTGCTGATCGACATCCCCTGCGACGTGCAGATGCAGGAGCTCTCCCACCCCTTCTCCTACCCGGAGGAGGTCTCGATCCGCGGCTATAAGCCCAACACCCGCGGGAATTCCCTGCAGATGAACCGGGTCATCAACGCCATACGCCACTCGAAGAAGCCCCTGATCTGCGCCGGAGGCGGCGTGATCCTGGGCGACGGCGAGGAGTACGTGCGCCGCTTCTGCGAGAAAAACCAGATTCCCCTGGTACACACCATGATGGGCATCGGCGTCATGCCGAAGGCCCACCCCCTTTACTTCGGCATGCTGGGCAGCAACGGCAAGCCCTACGCCAACCGGGCGGTGGCCTCCAGCGACCTCCTGATCATTGTGGGCGCCCGCATCGCAGACCGGGCCGTGCCGAAGCCGGAGAACCTGGAGCAGCAGGTGAACATCGTCCACATCGACATCGACACGGCGGAGATCGGCAAAAACCTGGGTCCCACCATTCCCCTGGTGGGCGACGTGAAGAACATCTTCCACCGTCTCATGGAGGAGGACCTGGGCCTGGACACCTCGGCCTGGCTGGAAAAGCTCCGGGAGATCAAGGTCTCCACGGTGGACCACCGGAACTTCTCAGACCGCATGGTGAACCCTATGCTGCTGGTGCAGACCCTGTCGGACAAGATGGATGACAACGCCATCTACGTGGCAGATGTGGGCCAGAATCAGCTCTGGTCGGCTGACAACTACATCATGAAGCACGGCCGCTTCCTGACCACCGGCGGCATGGGAACCATGGGCTACTCCATTCCCGCTGCCGTGGGCGCGAAAATGGCCGCCCCGGACTGCCAGGTGGTGGCGGTCTGCGGGGACGGCGCCTTCCAGATGTCCATGCAGGAGCTGGGCACCATCGCCGCGAACCACCTGCCCCTGAAGATCCTGATCTTAAGGAACCGGTACTTAGGCCTGGTTCGGGAGCACCAGCAGAAGGTCTACCAGGGCCACTACTCCGGCGTGCGCCTCTACGACCACCCGAAGTTCGACAAGATCGCCGAGGCCTACGACATGGCTTACTTTGAGTGCGCGGACAATGCCGCCCTGCCTGGTGTGCTGGACCGCTTTCTCCAGGAGGAGGGCGCGGCGCTCATGGTCTGCCAGGTGGACCCGTCCAACAACACGAAGTAAGGGAAGGAGGAGGATGAAGAAATGAAAGGCTTCTTTTCAGTCCTGGTGGAGAACCGGGACGGCGTCCTCTCCCAGATTTCCGGCCTCTTTGCCCGCCGGGGCTTCAACATTGACAGCCTGGCCGTGGGCGAGACAGAGCGCCGGGACGTGTCCAGCATGACCATCGTCTCCACCGGGGACCAGCGTACCATCGACCAGATCGAGAAGCACCTGAACAAGAAGCTGGACGTGATCAAGGTGCGCCGTCTGGACGAGAACCGCAGCGTCCTCCTGGAGACCATGCTGATCAAGGTCTGCTACACCCAGACCAACCGGGCCTCCCTGATCGAGCTCTGCAGCGTCATGGGCGCGAAAATCGACCACGTGTCCCAGAAAAGCCTGGTGATCGAGCTCTGCGCAGCCCCCGACGTTATCTCGAACTTCATCGAGCTCGCCCGCAGCTACGGGATCCTGGAGCTCCAGCGCACCGGAACGATTTGTATGGCGAGGGATTGAAGCACTGGATGGAAAATTAGATTGAAACGCTGAGTTAAGGGGCCCGACCAAAGTCGGGCCCCCGTCTGCTTATGGGACAATCAGCAGTTTAACAGGCGTCTTTCGCCGCTTTCAGGAATTTCCTCTCAGCTGATCCCCATGAGAATCCGGCTGTCCCGCATGGCCTTGGAGCCGGAGTAATCGTATTCGATTGAGGTGAAGCGACAATTCGGGTACTGCTGCTTCAGTTTTTTCAGGACGCCCCGGCTGCCCACGTGGGACACGAGGCAGGTAAAGGGATGGCAGAACAGCACCCTGTGATAGCCCTGTTCCGCCGCGTCACTGGCTTCCGCGGCGCAGAGCCACCCGTCTCCGATGTTGTACTCGTCGCTGATCACACGGGCCGCGTAACGCTCCATGTCCCGGAATTCCGCGTCACAGGAAAAGCCCGCCCGGCGTATCTCCCGGTTCATCTCCCGCTGCAGCTTCTCCAGGAGCCGCTGCAGGAGCAGCAGCTCTGCCTGCTTCTTTCTTCCGGCCCCCCGTTTTCCCTTCAGGGCCTCCATTTTTCGCTCCGTGTACACAAGGTAGATGCAGTAGTTCGCAAACCCGCCCAGCCGGTACTCTGTGCCCTGCTCCTGCAGGAAGCGTTCCAGTCCCTGGTTTCCTGCGGGGGCAAACTTTGAGTAGATCTCTCCCGTCACAGCCACCTTTTTTAAGGTCCTGTTATCCCGGGGAATCTCCGCAAAGGCCCGGAGAATGTGCCGGTAGTTTTCCTTTCTCCGAAGCAGGAAGCTGGCGCCTCCACAAGAGCTCTCAAGAAGCTGCTCCTCCAGCCGCCTCATCTCCCGCTCATACACCCGCTCCGCGCTGCCCCGCTCCCGCTCATAGGGCCGCACTTGAAGGAGAAGCGTCATTAAGAGATCACTGTACAGGATCGCCGCCGCGCTGAAGGCCAGAAGCTTCGGGGTCAGGGAAAATCCGGGGTGCTGCAGGAGGCCGTGGGGATTCAGGCTGATCACCGGGATGTCTCCCCGGCCGGTGCGCTCTAAGGCGCGGCACATGGCGTGATACAGGTTTCCCGCCTTGCAGGCGCCCCCGCTCTGTGGCTCCAAAAAGGCGATGTTCAGAGGATCCCTTTCGGCAAAGTCCCTGCCGCCGCGCTGTGACTTCCGAGTCTGCTGCGCCTGTATCGCTTTCTCTTCTCTCTCTTCTCTCTCTATCTTCTCCACCAGGGCCAGCATATTCCCCACGATGTGAATGCCCGGCGAGCAGTAGTCGCCGCTCATCACGGAAAAGGTCTCCTTCGGGTAGGCCGCTGCCTCCGGCACAGATTTCAGGTGCCAGCCCGCGAAATAAAAGGCCGCAGACAGGAGCCGGTTCTGGTAGGGCAGCATGTTGGGCAGATAAATGGTGTGGGTGCGCCGCATTTCCTGCGTAAAGACTCCCGCCATGGTTTCCTCCTCTCCCAGCCCGACTTTCGGCCCTGTTTCCGTCTCTGTTTCCAGCCCTGTTTCCAGCCCGATTTCCGGCCCTGTTTTTCTGATCATAACATAACTCGACTGCGAAACACAGCCGATCTCTGACAGAGAAGCCATTCTTCCACAAATATCAGCTTTTGTTGGCGGAATTGCGTAATTCTGCGCAATGTGATAGTATCACTATCGCGGAACAGTTTGATAGTGCCGCTATCATATTCCGTTATCTGTTTACATCTTCGAGGGAAAGCCCTGAAGAGCGGGACTTGAACTGGAAGATCTGAAGGATCAGGAGGATCTGATGGAACCACTGGTCAGTGTCATTGTCCCTGTTTACAATGTATGTTCTTATCTCCGGGAAGCACTGGACAGCCTGGTTTCGCAGACATACAATCATCTTGAGATACTATTGATCGACGACGGCTCTACGGACGGCTCCGGCGCTGTCTGCGACGAATACGCGGCGCGCTTTCCGGACCGGATCCGGCTCATCCGCCAGAACAACCAGGGTCTCAGCGGAGCCCGCAACACGGGGCTCGATCACATGCGCGGGGAGCTGGTAGCCTTTCTGGACCCGGACGATGCCTTTCACCCGGACATGATCCGGCGCATGGTCAGGGCCCTGAACCGGAGCCGGGCAGACATCGTGGTCTGCGGCTACGGCACCTACCAGACGCAGAAGGAGATGCGCGCCTCCAAAAGGATCCGTGTATACACCGTTCCCAGTGCGCGGCTTCTGTCCCGCGCCGAGGCGCTCAGCTGCATGATCGACGGAACCATCTCCCACGCGGTGTGGAACCGGCTGTACCGCAGAAAATGCTGGGAACACCTCCGCTTCCCCCAGGGGAAGGTCTACGAGGACATGGCCACATCCTGCCGCGTTCTCTCTGAGGCCGACCGGATCCTTCTGATCCCGGAGGTGCTGGTGAAGTACCGAAAGCGCCCCGGGAGCATCACCCACACCAACTCCCTCCGGAATACCCGGGACTACTTCGCGGCGGTCCACCAGTACGAGGGCTTTGTGCGGGACCACGTGCCGGCGTTCTACCGGCAGGACCAGCTGGAAGCCCTCCAGAAGAACCTTTTGCGGGGGATGATCGTCTTCTGGACCAAGCTTCCCGCCGCCTGCCAGAAGGAGGCGGCGCAGCTCCGCAGGGAGATTCTCTCCGCCGGAAGCCGGGTTCCCCTGAGTCCCAGGTATTTCCGGACCTGGGCCGGGTTCCAGATGATCCGCTTCTGTCCGTGGCTCATCCCGGTGATCATGCCGGTTTACAGGCCGCTCCGGGAGCTGTTCAGAAAGGTGACTGGACGATGAAGGACCGGTCCACGAATGCCCCGACCAAGAACGCCCGCTCCACGAAAGACCGAACCACAAACGCCCGAACCACAAACGCCCGCTCCACGAACCTCCAGACCAGAAACACCCTGTGCTCCGTTCTCCGTCACCTCACCGCCATTGCCTGCGGTCTGGTGCTGCCCAGGGAAATCCTCTCCCACTACGGCTCCGACCTGAACGGCGTCTGGCACGCCGTGTCCCAGTTCCTGTCTTATACAGTGCTTCTGGAGCTGGGAATCGGGGCGGTCATTCCGGCGGCGCTGTACCGGCCCCTGGCCACCCGGGACTGGGACCAGGTCAGCGGAATTCTGTCCTCCGGGTACCGGGTGCTGCGCAGAATTGCCGGCATCTGCCTCGTCTATACCCTCTTGCTTCTGGCGCTGTTCCCCGCCCTGACGGGAGTTCCGGCCTCTGCCTGGTTCATCCTGATCCTGGGCTGCACACGGGTTCTCCACTACTGGATCGGAATGCCGGAGCAGCTGCTGATCATCTCGGACCAGCGGGGGTATCTCATCTATTCCCTGTCTGCTGTCACCACCGTCTTCAGCACCTGGCTTCAGGTCCTGCTGATCCGGGCCGGGCACCCGCTCGTGACAGTCAAGCTGGCGGCGGCGGTCCTGAACGCGCTGCAGCTGCTTGTCATCTGTCTCTTCGCCAGGAGGCGGTATCCGATTCACCCGGAGCGGACGTACACCGGGGAGCCGATCCCGCAGAAATGGAACGGGATCGCCCAGCATGTGGCCTACTTCGTCCTGGAAAACACGGACATCGTTCTTCTGACCCTGTTTGCCGGCTTCCGGGAGGTCTCGGTCTATTCGGTCTATTTCATGGTCATTTCGGGGATCCGGCAGATCTTCTTCTCGGTCTCCTACAGCGTGCAGCCGAAGCTCGGGGAGCTGGTGGCGATGGGGAACCGGGAGGAGCTGAACCGCTTCTTTGCCACCTTCGAGCACTGGATCCACGTGAGCACGGTCCTGGTCTTCTGCTGTCTCGGCCTGTTTCTGGTGCCCTTTGTCCAGGTCTACACGGAGGGGGTCACGGACGCCAACTATATCCGCCCCCTTTTCGCAGCGCTGATGACGCTTGCATACGGCTTTCAGAGCATCCGGGATCCCTACGACAAGCTGATCCTGGCCTCCGGCCACTTCCGGCAGACGCAGCTGAATTACGTCATTGCCGCCGCCCTGAACCTGGGGATCTCCCTCGCTGCCGTCCCTTTCTTCGGCATGGAGGGCGTCGCCGCGGGGACCCTGGCGGCCATGGGATACCAGATGATCTATATGTCCCTGTATGATACCAGGAATATTCTGAAGCGCTCCCACTGGGTTCTGGTCCGGTATTTCCTCCGGGACGCGGTCATGGTCCTGGGGATTTTCCTGGCCGCCCGGATGGTGCAGCTGCCCGCCGCAGAGATCATTCGACAGGTTTTAGGTCTGGTGCGATTCCTGTTCTGAGAGATTTTCCTGGATTCCTTTCTGGACCTTTACCGGAATCACCGGGACATCCTCCGCTTCAACTACGACATGAACAGCTTTCTCGCGAAGGAGCGCCCCGCTCCGGAGCAGGTGGCGCCCTACCTCCGCATCGCCGAACTGCAGGAGGAGGCCTTCCACGAGGTCTATGCGCAGGGGATGAAGGACGGCACCCTGGACCCTTCCGTCCCCGAAGAGACCATGTTCTCGGTGGTGTTCCACATGATGCTGGCCGCGGCCACCAGGTACGCGGTGGGCCTGGTGTATCTCTCCCAGCGGGGATCTGACCCGGAGGCAGAGCTGGTCCTCCTGGAAAACATGATTCTGAAGGAGTTTTCGACATGAACAGCGACAGACTGCCGGAGGATCCGCTCCGGATCGCTGTCTGCGAGGACAACGCCGCCGAGGCGGACGTGCTGAAGAAGGTCCTCGACAGCAGCGGCATTCCCTGCGAGGCCGTTTTCTTTCCAAACGGCGCTCCCTTTGTCCGGGACTATTATCCCGGAAAGTACGATCTCATTTTCATGGACATCTACATGCCAGGCCTCGGGGGGGCTGGAGACCGTGGAGGAGATCCGCTCCCAGGACCCGGACGTCCCGATCGCCTTTCTCACCTCCAGCCAGGACCACGCCCTGGAGGGCTACCGTTTGCACGTGAACCGCTATATCCTGAAGCCCCTCCGGGAGAACACCGGGGAGGTGCTGGAGGTGATCCGCCTGGCGGAAAAGGCAAGGTCCGACAGGCCCGCCCTCCACATCAGGCAGGACGGGGAGGAGATTGCCCTCCGCTTCGAGCGGATTGTGTTCCTGGAGCAGGACAACCACCTGATCCGGCTGGTGCTCTCAAACGGAAGCCAGTTCACATTCCCCGGAAAGCTTGACAGCCTGGAGGAGGAGCTCCCGAAGTCCGCGTTTTTCCGCTGCCACAAGAGCTTCCTGGTGAATCTCGCCCACGTGAAGGGCATCGACAAGGAGCTCTGTGTCTTTGCGATGGATGCAGGCGGCGCTGCCCACATCCGCCGCAGGAGCTTAAGAGACGCACAGCAAGCCTACAGCCAGTACATGTTTGACTGCACCCGCTCCCAGTGAGGACGGGTCCGGTGCGAGCCCGAGAAAACGAACATGAAGCCCAGCAATCTGAACCTGAAGCTGCTTTCCAGCATTCTGATGGCTCTGACGGGTCTGCTCCTCGTCTTTCTGCTGCTCCCGGCCATCCTGGATGACAGTGGGAATCGCTCCGGTCCCGGGGGAACACTGACGCTTCTCACAGAGGCAGAGGTCACCGTTGACGGCGAAACCTCTGTGCTCCAGCTGCCGGGCAGCATCCCCTGCAAGACGCCCCGGACCCAGGTGACCCTGACCTTTCGCGCGCCGGCGGATACGGATTCCTTTCTCTACTTCCGGTCCATCTACGCGCCCCTGGAGGTCCGGCTGGCGGAGCCGGGCGCGCACCGTGACGCAGGCGGCTCAGACTCACAGGATGCCGCAGGCGTTGCTCGCGCACAGGACAGCGCCCTGCGGGAAACAAAGGGCAAGCTCCTGTACAGCTGGGGCAGTCCCGACAGCTACCCCGCCTTCTTTCTGGATCCCCCCTCCATGGCGAAATCCATCAGGATGAAAACCGGCGGCGGGGCCGCGGACCTGGTGTTTGTCTATGAATCGCCCGTCTCCAGGAGCAGCCTCTCCCTCTACGCGCCGGTGCTGGGCTCGGAGCAGGAAATCCTCGCCTGGCTCTGGAAGACCAAGGGGACGGCTTTTACCCTGTCCATCATTCTGCTCCTGGTGGGAAGTCTTCTGCTCCTGTTCTCCCTCTTTTTCCTGGCCCAGGGCGGCAACGGCATTCTGCTGCGGCTTCCGGGGCTTCTGGCCCTGACCGCGGGGCTCTGGACCTTCTCGGAAAACACCCTCTCCCTCTATCTCACCCAACTGCCGTCCGTGCTCTATCTCTGCTCCTTCTTAGGGCTTTTCAGTCTCCCGCTGCCCATTCTGGAATACTCCGCAGCCCTGGGAGGCCTGAAGCGGTACCGGCTGATGACAGCGGTCCGGGTTCTGATGTATGGGCTCTTTGGAGCCGCTATTCTGCTGCAGTTCACCGGCCTGTTCCAGTTCTCGCAGATCCTGTACGGGTACCATCTGGCAATTCTCTCCTCCCTTCTGGTCTGCGGGGGATGCCTCCTGCACAGCTGGCTTAAGAACGGAAACCAGTACGCGCGGCTCCTCTTCTGCGGCCAGACGGTCCTGACGCTCTTTGCCATTACGGAGCTCCTGAACTACTACCTGCGGATCACCTGGCAACTGTCAGCCATCTTCCAGATCGGGATCCTGATCTACATTGTGCTGGCCGTCTTCTTCACAGGCCTGGCGGCCAGGGGCGCCCAGCTCCAGCTGGAGGAGACCGCTGCCCTGAAGGCGGAGCTCCAGATTTTGGAGCAGGCGGTGGAGGCCCAGAAGCGCCGGAATGACCAGCTGCTGGTCCACGCGGAAGAGATCCGCCGCATGCGGCACGATACCCGCCACCACCTCAGCGCCATCAAGGGCCTGGTCCAGGCAAACGACACCGCGGGGCTCTCCTCCTATCTGGACGAGCTGCAGGCCACTGTCCCCTCGGACAAGGAGACCCGCTACTGCAGGAACGGCCCCGTCAACGCCATCATCAACCACTACGCCTCCATGGCGGAGAAGGCCGGCATCGAGCTCTCGCTCCTGGCAGATGTGCCGCCGGGGAACCCGAACATCAGCGACGCCCTGCTCTGCGTCGTCTTCGGAAACCTCCTGGAAAACGGCATCGAGGCCTGCTCCCGCATGACCTCCGGGAAGCGCTGGATCCGCTTCCGCACCCTGGTGAAAAACGGGACCCTCTTCATCACCATGGACAACAGCTTCAGCGGCAGCGTCACCCGGGACGGGCACCGGTTCATCTCCAGCAAGACCCACCGCCCGGGTGTAGGCCTCGCCTCGGTGCGGTCCGTGGCAGAGGCCCACGGGGGAGAGGCGGTCTTTACCCCGCGGGAGGACTGCTTCCGGTCGGAGGTATATCTGAAGCTGTAAAAGTTCAAGCAAAAAGGATGCATCTTCCTCATCATGGAAAATGCATCCTTTTTGCTTTTTCTGAATCGTATCTCACATGAACAGATCCCGGCCTTTTATACCGCCGGGCGGAAGAACTCCTGGTATATCGCCCGGATCGCCTGCTGGTACAGCTCGTCGGGCACCCCCACCAGAAGGTTCAGCTTTCCGGCTCCCTGGTTGATGGTGCTGATCTCGATTCCCGCCCGGGTCAGGGCCTCCAGCACCCGCACGTTGGCGTCGCTGGACTCCGTCCCCTTTTCCCCTGTGACAGCGATCATGGAAAGATGCTCCTTGAGGCCCAGGTAATCGGGCTTCAGCGTCTCCCGGATCTCCCGGAACAGGTCCTCCTTGCAGGGCTCCAGAAGGTCGCTGCGGATCACGAGGGTGATGCTGTCGATCCCGGTGAGGCACTGCTCAAAGGGCAGCGCTCTCCGCTTCAGGATGTCCAGCATGATGGCGCTGAATCCGGCCCCGTCGCTGACCATCACCTTTTCCACCTGGATCACGGACATGCCGGGCCTTCCCGCCACACCGGTCACGGAGTGCTTGGCCTGGCCGGCAGGCAGCTTCCGGACAATCATGGTCCCCGGGTCCTCCGGGCGGTTGGTGTTCCGGATATTGATGGGGATTCCCTGGTCCGAGGCGGGCAGTACCGCGTCTGTATGCAGGACGGAGGCCCCCATGTAGGACAGGGTCCGGAGCTCCCGGTAGCTCAGGTAGTCCACGGGGACCGG
>Ga0256404_1006859_pt1 | contig 18443 bp, 20 predicted proteins | sample RumenRJG_01DNA_FD_185990 | JGI IMG/M metagenome (GOLD analysis project Ga0256404, IMG submission 185990) | Bovine rumen microbial communities from Lethbridge, Alberta, Canada - RJG_01 | ecosystem: Host-associated > Mammals > Digestive system > Stomach > Rumen | place: Canada: Alberta | collected...
CACAAAAAAAGCTGAATTAATCATTCAACTCTTTTAATAATTCAGCCTTAGTCATCTTTGAATAATTTTTAATACCCTTTTCTTTAGCAATCTCTCTTAATCTGGTAATAGACATTTCTTCATAATTAGTATCATCTTTTTCTTCTGGCATTTTACCATTTTTAACTAAATAGTCAATTTGTTCTTTTGTTAATGTTTCATATTCAAGTAATGCATCAGCTATTAATTTTAATAAATCTTTATTTTCATTAATAATTTCTTTTGCTTTCTTATGACAGCTATTAATAATTTTTCTCATTTCCATATCTATTTCATTAGCAACTTCATTTGAGAAATGTTGAAGTTTATTATAATCTCTTCCTAAGAAAGCACTACCAGATTCTTGTTCAAATTGTAATGGACCTAAGTCGCTCATACCATACTCTGTAACCATAGCACGTGCAATTTTTGTTGCTTTTTCAAAATCGTTATGAGCGCCAGTTGTAATTTCATGGAAAGTTATTTCTTCTGCGGCACGTCCTCCAAGTAATCCTGTAATTTGCTCTAATAAATCAGTCTTAGTAGAACACATTTTCTCTTCAGTTGGAATCATCATATTATATCCTCCTGCTTGTCCACGAGGTATAATAGTAACTTTTTGTACATCACTTGCATTCTCTAATTTAATTCCAATAACAGCATGTCCTGCTTCATGGAAAGCAACAAGTTTCCTATCATTTTCACTATATTTACGACTAGTTTTGGCAGGCCCCATAAGTACTCTATCAGTAGCTTCATCTACTTCACTCATAGTAATTGCAGTTTTACCTCTTCTAACAGCAAGAAGTGCAGCTTCATTTAGTAAGTTCTCAAGATCAGCTCCACTAAATCCTGGAGTACGCTTAGCTAAGTTCTTTAATGTAACATCATCAGCTAAAACTTTATTTTTAGCATGAACCTCAAGAATTTCTTCACGACCCTTTACATCAGGAAGACTAACAGTAATTTGTCTATCAAATCTACCTGGTCTTAAAAGTGCTGGATCAAGTACATCCGGTCTATTAGTAGCAGCCATGATAATTATTCCTTCATTAGCTCCAAAACCATCCATTTCAGTTAGTAATTGGTTTAATGTTTGTTCACGTTCATCATGTCCTCCACCAATACCAGTTCCTCTTTGACGACCAACAGCATCAATTTCATCAATAAATATTAAACAAGGTGCTGTCCTTTTAGCTTGTTGAAACATATCACGAACACGACTTGCTCCAACACCAACAAATAATTCAACAAAGTCAGATCCACTAATAAAGTAGAATGGAACATCTGCTTCTCCAGCAACAGCTTTAGCAAGTAAAGTTTTACCAGTGCCCGGAGGCCCCATTAATAAAACACCTTTAGGAATTCTAGCTCCAAGTTTTTGGAATTTCTTAGGAGCCTTTAAGAAATCAATAATTTCTTTAACTTCCTCTTTTTCCTCTTCAAGTCCAGCAACATCTTTAAATGTAACCTTATTTTTATCACTACTTAATCTTGCTCTACTCTTGCCAAAATCAAGTGAACTCTTATTACCAGCCATTTGTCTATTTAACATCCAAAAAGCTGCTGCAATAATTATCACAATAGGTAAGAAATTAACAAGTATTGTAAGCAATGAAGAGCCAGATGGATCAGGTTCAACAGTAAGTTCAAAATCTTGAGCATCACTTGCCTTAACAATCTTCTTCATTACCTCGTCACTTAAAGGTAAAGTTGAATCAAAAGACTCATTTTCTTTATAACCATCCAACTTACCACTAACATCATAAACATATCCATTACCTCTAGGTATGATAGTTAACTCAGTTATTTCACCTTTATTTAATTTTTCAATAAATTTATCATATGTTAAATCATGTACTTTAGTACCAGAAATAAATGAAAAGTAAACTATTCCTAACATGATAACAAAAATAAACAAATAAGGTAATAAACCTCTTCTAACAACTTTTTTATCAATTTTATTATTCACAAATTTTCCTCCTTAAATATATTTCAATATTATATCATAAACATCGGTTTTCTTTTTGTCAAATTTAGATTTCTTTATTCCTGGAATCCAAACAACATTTCCACGTGAATCAACAACAATTGGCCAACTATCACGCTTCTCCAATGATATTTTCTTATCAATAAATATATCTTTAATTTTTCTAGAACCATTTAGTCCTTTAACAAAAATTCTATCCCCAAACTTCCTAGTCCTAACAATTAAAGGTAAACAAACTTCACTACTATTAAGTCTACAAATATTATTACTATTACCTTCAACTGAAAAAACCTTTTCAATATAATGATTATTAGGAAGCATAACATAATTATCAAACTCAATCTCATAAGAAGATATAACATCAATATTTCTCTCTAAAGTAAAATAATTATATGACTTCTTAGCAACAACATCATTAGGTAAATTAATAATACTATTAGCTTTATGACTTCTAATCAAATCTAATATTAAATCAATATGTTTATCCCCAACAAGTATCAAATCATCTTGATAATAATCTCCTAACATATAATATAAAATTTCTTTTTGAATAAACTCATCTTCCAATAAAAACTTATCAATAACCAACTTATTATCTTCAAATACTCTTTTAATAGCTTTATCTGTCTCTTTAACAATAAATTTATTAGCAGCATTTAAAGTATTACTAAATTTCAAAAACTTTAAATGAACATCTTTATCTTCTTGTTTAAGAAATGGTAACACATATTTACGATACCTGTTTCTAGTATATTTATCTTTATCATTAGAATCATCTATATAAAATTTAACATTATTTTGAATATCATAATCTTTTAATTCCTCTTTAGTATAATGAACTAAAGGTCTAACTATTTTATAATCATCCATATCAACAATATATTTAAAACCACTATATCCATTTAAATTAGAACCTCTAACTATTCTCATTAAAATAGTTTCCATTAAGTCATCACCATGATGAGCAGTCATTAAATAATCAGCATTGTATTTATGAACAATATTTTCAAAAAAATTATATCTTATATTTCTAGCCTCATTATGAAAGTTATCATCACCATATTTTTCTATAACCATACTTTCAAATAATAAGTCATTATCTTCACAATATTTTTTTAAAAACACAGCTTCTTCATAGCTTTGTTTTCTAACATTATGATTAACATGAGCAATAATTAAATTTAAACTATATTTTTCTCTAATTTTTAAAAGCATATCAACAAGTGCCATAGAATCAGGTCCAGTTGAACAACCGACGACTATTGTATCATTATTCTTAAACTTAAAACAATTATCAATATTAATCATAGTCTCCCTCCAGTCAAAAAATATTATAACATAATTAATCAAAAAAAAAGAAGAATATTAGCTTTTATCATCGGGAATTTGTAAAACATATTCTCCATCTTTAGAATAAGAATATTTTTCTCTTGCATACCTTGCTATATAATCAGGATTCTGCAATTTTTTAGCATCCACTTCTAATTCTTCTTGTTTTTCCTTAAGAGATGTAAGTTCCTTATTAAGTTCTTTCTTTTCTTGATATTTATCAACTATTTCTATCCAATATTTTCCAATAGAGAATGTAACAGAAAAAATAATAAGAAAAGAGCCTAAAATTAATAAAATATTCTTCTTACGTCTTCTACCTAATTTTTGTATTTTTTTAGCCATCACATTCACCTACCTTTTCAAAATATATTATATATCTAAAAAAAATAAGTTAAATATTTAAATTTATATTTTTATTATAATTTACATTTATTTACGATTGTTTTTATAGAAATTATAACTTACTAAAAATCCAAATATAATTAATAAAAGAAAATATAAATGTAAAATACCATTATTAATATGATTTAATACTACAAAATAAAATAAACCTACAAAAAGAAACATTGCAAAATAATAAAAAAGCTTTAATCTATACTTCTTTCTAAATAAATATTTATAATTAATTACAAACATAAAATATAAAAAAACTCCATATATAAATGAAAAAAACATACTAAATATTTGAACAACCAAATTCATCATTTAAATAACCTATTAAAGAAACTATCTTCTTCTTTCTTTTTATTTTCTAGTATATAACTAATTGAATCAATTGTACCCTTTATAGTAACATTACCTGCTAAAGTATCTAGTTTAATTAACTCCAACCCATCTCCTTTAATAACCATAAACCCCATTGTCGTTTCAAGAATAAAATGTAATTTATCAAATGTTTCTATTTTTTTTACTCCAGTAATTACTAAAGTCTTTCTTTCAAGTAAACTAACACTATGATTATAATTATTTATTGCTGAATTATCTTTATCCATATTATTCTCCTCCTAACAAAATATATGTCAAAAGAAAAATAATAGTACAAAAAAAGATGCCTAAGCATCTTCCTTTTCATTTGGTTCGTCTTCAGCCTTTTCATAAGCATCCAAAATAGCATCCTCAAACATAGAACGAACTTCAGGATTAATTGGATGAGCAATATCTCTATATGCTCCAGTAGCAGTCTTACGACTAGGCATAGCTATAAATAAACCGTTGTCTCCTTCAATAATACGAATATCATGTACAGCAAAACTATCATCTAATAATACAGATGCAATTCCTTTCATACGAGATCCTTCCTTATTAATTTTACGTACATTTACAGATGTAATCTTCATTACGATTTTCCTCCCTCTTAAAGCGTTACCACTTTATAATTCAATTTTATAATAATATTTATAAAAAAGCAATAACTTATTTATATTATAATATTCCAAAAAATAAACTAGTTATTTTAAAATATATAAAAGAAAAAACTAAATTAAAAGAAAAAAACAAATATATATTATAAACTAATCTAAAATAATAATTAAAATTATTAATCAAAATAGAAAATAAAATTATTATTCTAAAAAAATTAAAAGTATTAATCTAAAAATTAATTATAATATTTTTAAATTATCAATAATTAAATCACTATAAGTAAAAGACATGGTTTTGCCACTATCAGTAATTATTGTAAAAATAGCTGGATAAGCTTTATTTATATAACCAGAAAAAGTTTCATTTTGATTTCTTGGTCCCTTATAAAAAAAAGTATTAGATACTCCCAAATTTTTAAAAACTATTCTTTTCGCAACATTTATATTCATCTAGGATACCCCACATACATTGTTCCATTCGTAATAATCCCTCCTATTCCATCGCTACCATATTTTGTCTTTTTTATCATATTTATTAAATCAATACTTTGTCCTCTATCAGATAAAGCAATAGATGTTGCAATTATTGCTGGATCTAGAGCATGAATATTAATTCTTTTTGGACTAGATGCAAAATTAGCCCCTGCTTGAATTAATTTTTCATAATTAGACTGACATGCTCCAGCAATAATAATCAGTTTATCTTGTCCCCTCTCATACTTTCTTGCTTCTTTTATAGCAGCTACAAAATTAGCTGAATTCTCATAATTATTTAAATCATCTTCATTACCTATTTTAGAATAAAAAGCATCATGTCCAGTAATTACTACAATATCCGGTTTATAATCTTTAATCAAACTAATAATTTTCGCAGAAACACTCTTCTCATCTAAAGTAATCCCATTAGCCTTAATTCCCATACTCTTATAAAACTTCATACACCTATTTAAATAAACTCTATCACCATCAATATGTAAAACTCTACCCGGTATATAAAAATAATTATCTCGATCCATATTAATTTCTGATATATTTCTTTTTATTATTGACTCATCATCACTATTATTATCATTTTCTTTAACTAAATCAGATATATCAGCATCTGCATAAAGTCTTAAATCTACTCCTCTTAAAAGAACAATATTATTATTATTTATATCCATAATTTCAAAAATAATATCATTATTATATGAATTTCGACTAACTAAATCTCCAATCTTAAAATTCAATTAATCATCTCCCATAAATATATATGTAAAAAAAAATAAAATAGTCCAAAACTATTTTATATATAAACAATTAGCTAAATCTACAAATACTTCTACAGGTAACATTTCTGCTCTTACCGATAAATTATATCCATACTTATTAAGCACCTTTTCCACAACCTCTAAATTATACTTTTTCAAATTATTTTTAATAGTCTTTCTCTTAAATTGAAAACTATCTCTAACAATTTTTTCAAAAAAAGTAAAACTTTCTAACTTTAATTTATCTTTCTTCTCTCTAAAAGAAACTATTACACTATCAACATTAGGTTCTGGAATAAATTCATGACGTGAAACAAAAAACTCTTTTTTTATATTATAAAAATAATTTAAAAGAACCGTAATTGAACCATATTCCCTATTACCAGGTTTAGTAGAAAATCTATCACCTACTTCTTTTTGAACCATCATAACAATATTTTCAAAATGAATTTCTGATTCAATTAACTTCATAAGAATAGGTGTTGTAATATAATAGGGAACATTACTAATAAAATAAATTTTATTATAAGAATATTTCTTTATATCGTTAATAATATTAGAATTTAAAAAATCTTGAAAAATAATTTCAACATTATCATAATATTCTAATTTAGCAGCAAGTTCACTTTTTAAATCAGTATCAACTTCATACGCTAAAACATTTTTAGAAACATTAGCTAGTTCCCTAGTTAGAATTGCTCCTCCTGGACCAACTTCAATAACTAAATCTTCTGGCCCAATTCCACTTACAGAAACAATTCGTTTAACAATACTTTTATTTTTCAAAAAATTCTGTCCAAGCTTCTTTTTAAATTTAACATTATATTTTTCCATAAATATCACCACTAATAAAAATTAATTAAAGAAAAAAAAGAAGTCTAACTCACTCTTTCTCTTTTTACTAAAATATTACTAATTTTTAGTATATCATAAATAATAATCAACGCAACACCTATAAAGAAAAGTATAAAAACATTAGATGGTCTTTTAAAGAAATCTTGAATATAACCAATTTTAGGTATAACAAATAAAACCTTACCATATATTTGATTAGTTAAAACAGTTGATTTATCTGCTACTAAATTATTATCTCCCTTAGTAGTATAAATAGAATTATCTACACTTACATTCTTTTTATCAATAATTCTATGAGTTATAGTAAGACCTCTATAATTAATATTACTAGAAGAAAAACTGATAATATCACCAACTTTATATTTATCTTTATCAATTCTTTTAACAACAATACCATCATTTATATTTATTGTTGGAACCATACTTTGAGAAACTATTACATAGCCATTAAATAAAGGACTCTTCTTACTATTACTATTTAAATTAAAAAACAAATCACCAAAATATATTACTAAAATAATACCTATTAAAATCAAAAAACAAATTATAGAAATAATAAACGATTTACCAACAAAAGATAAAATATATTTTAACATATTTGTATTTTTCTTAGTTTCTTCCATTATATATCACCAACTAAATTTATTATAATACCTAGTATAAAAAAATCTATACTTATAAAATAAAAAAGAAGTAAACTTTACACCTCTTTTTATTATGCTTTACCATTTATTAAAACAGCAACTGAGTAATTTCCACTTTGCATCAAACATGTATCACTCATCCATAATCTTAAACGATAATTAGTCGTTTCATCTTTACTTATTTCATTCTTATATAAAATCATACTACCTTTTTTAGAACCTAATTTAGAATCAGCAGTAATACCCTTAAAATTAGTTGGTCCAAATACTTTTTCATATGTACCATCTACTTCTTTTTCTAAATAAATTTTAATATCTGAATCATTAATAGTTGATAAACCCCTATTTTTTTCAATAGAAATTTCATAATTAACATTACTTGCTTTATTTAAATCAACTTTTACTGAAAAATCAAAATATGAGCCATCAGTATTATTTTTTATACCAACAATATCAGAAGTAGGTGTCATACCATTAATAGTTAAACCAGAAGTATTTCCAGTATAATTTAATACAATATTTCCACCCTTTAATTTTTCATTAACTACTTTTGGCTTTTTATTATGCACAATAGAAAAACCCATTATTAAAAAGATTGCTAAAAAACAACATATTGAACAAGCAATTATCCAAAATTTCTTTGATAGTTTTTTACTTTCATCACTCATATTTAAACACTCCTCACATATATATCAAATGAAAAGCATTCTTTATCTTTATTAATTGAATATAAATCAGAAACCCATACACGTAATTTAAATTTTTCTTTACTTTGATTTTTAATAGTTCCAGAATATAAAAGTTTTGCATTAGGTTTATCACTTAAAACAGGTAAAGAAGCAAATGATGGTAATTTATTTTCTTTAAATCCGTCTAATGGCTCATCTTTAGAATTTGTTAAATAAAATATTACATAACTTTTGTCAATTACTTTTTCACATTTATTATTTTCTTTTAAATAAACTTCATATGTAATATTTTTTGAATAATTATTCTCAATAGTAAACTCATTATAACCATGTATTTTATCTTCAATATTAGAGCCATCATATTGTTTACCAAGTTCATTTGAAATTGGTAAAGTATTCTCTAAATAAACATTTTTTGAAGTCTTAAAACTAGTATCTAAAACATACTTCTTATTTTTATTATCTTGGGCAGTTTTATACAATGAAGTAAATGCAAAAGACAAAACAAACATAACTAAAACTACAATTAATGCTAAAACAAGTTGTTTTCTATCTTTTCTAACCATATCAACACCAACCTATTATCAAAAAAAGAATATCATAAAACCTATTTCAAGTCAAACAACTTGTAAGTATTAGCAAGCGTCTTTTTAGATACCTCTTCAATTGAAACATCTAATATTTCCGCAATCCTCTCAGCTATTAGTGGAATATACTTTGAACTATTCTTTTCTCCACGATGAGGAACAGGACTAAGATAAGGACTATCTGTTTCTAAAATAATATGATCTAATCCAACATTTTCAACCACTTTATATAAATTACTATTCTTAAAAGTAACAACTCCACCTATTCCTAACATATATCCAAGTGAAATATAAATTCTAGCCGTTTCCACACTACCACTAAAACAATGAATATCTCCCCTCACTCTAGGATACTTCTTCAATATTTCAATAGTATCAAAAGTAGCATCCCTCGTATGAATAACTACTGGTAAATTATATTTTTCTGCTAGTTTTAACTGTTCTTCAAACAACTCTTTTTGTTCTATAATATCTTCTTTTCCATAATGATAATCAAGACCAATTTCTCCAATACCAACTATTTTTTTATTACTTCTAATTTGCTCTTCCAAATATCTCAAATCATCAGCACTAGTAATAAGAGCCTCACTTGGATGAAATCCAATAGTTAAATAAATATTTTTATATTCTTCAGCAATCTTAATGGACTCTTCAATTGAACTTCTAGTACATCCAGAAATTATCATTTTATCAATTCCAGCTTCAATATTTTGCCTAACAACAAGAGAAATATCATCGTAATCATCATATGACAAATGACAATGCGTATCAATAAACATATCTATCACCTAAAAATATTATATAACAAAAAACCTATAATGAACAAATCACTATAGGTTAAATTTATTTAGAAGTATCTATTCTCATAAATAATGGACTAGGTTTTCCTAAGTTATAACTATTATCTTTTAAATAATTAAAATCTTTTTTAGAATTATTCAACTGACTATAGATTTTCTCACTAGTTTCAGGTAAAAATGGACTTAAAAATACTGCTGCTACTCGAATAGCTTCAAGTAGATTATATATAACTGTAGATAATCTATCATTTAGTTCTTCATTTTTAGCTAAAACCCAAGGAGTAGTATCATCAATATATTTATTACTTAATCTAAGTACATTAAATATTTCACTAATAGCATCACATACTTGTAATTTATCCATTTTAGCAGTAACTCTCTTTTCTAATTCATTAATATTATTAATAAAAACCTTATCCACATCTTCATAAACGCCTTTATTAACAACTTTACCATCAAAATACTTATTACCCATTGAAATAGTTCTTTGTACTAAATTACCCAATATATTAGCAAGATCTCCATTTATTCTCTCAATTAATAATTCTCTAGTAAATACTCCATCACTTGCAAATGGAATCTCATGTAAGAAATAATATCTTACAGCATCAACTCCAAACTCTTTAACTAAATCATCAGCATAAATTACATTTCCACGAGATTTACTCATCTTACCATCATTAACAATTAACCAAGGATGTCCAAATACTTTTTTTGGTAATGGTAAATCAAGACTCATCAAGAAACAAGGCCAATAAATTGTATGGAATCTAATTATATCTTTTCCAATTAAATGTAAGTCTGCTGGCCATAATTTCTTAAATTGATCAGTTGTACTATCAACATCATATCCAATATTAGTAATATAATTAGTTAAAGCATCAAGCCAAACATAAACAACATGTTTTGGATCAAAATCAACAGGAATACCCCAAGAAAAAGAAGTCCTTGAAACACATAAGTCCTGTAAACCAGGTTTTATAAAATTATTAATCATTTCATTACGACGAGATTCTGGTTGAATAAAATCAGGATGTTCATTAATATACTTTTCTAATCTATCTTGATATTTGCTTAATTTAAAGAAATATGCCTCTTCACACTTTTCTTCAACTTCCCTACCACAGTCAGGACATTTTCCATCAACCAATTGACTCTCAGTCCAAAAAGATTCACATGGTGTACAATAAAGTCCTCGGTACTCTCCTTTATAAATATCACCTTTATCATACATATATTTAAAAATATGTTGAACTATCTTTTCATGATGTGGATCTGTAGTTCTAACAAACTTATCATAACTGGTATTCATAATATCCCAAATATCTTTTATTTCATTTGAGACATTATCAACAAACTCTTTAGGAGTGACACCAGCCTCATGGGCCTTAATCTCAATCTTTTCACCATGTTCATCTGTACCAGTTTGAAAATAAACATCATATCCTTGCAATCTCTTAAATCTCGCAATAGCATCAGCAAGTACTATTTCATAAGTATTACCAATATGTGGTTTACCAGAAGTATAAGCAATTGCTGTTGTTAAATAAAATTTTTTATCCATTATAATCCCTCCCAAAAAAAAATTATTATAAATATAAGGACGAATTATCGCGGTACCACCTTACTTTATAATAATTAATATTATACACTCAATAGTTAACGCCTATTACGTCTATATTTACATATCAATATAGAAGTTCAGAAGCCATACTATTATATTGCATTATACCCATTTCCACCATCAGAGTTCTCTCTTATAACAACAATATAAAGCTCTTCATCAAAACTTTTAAAACGTGAAAATAATATAGCACAAAAGAAATTCTAAGTCAATTATCTAAATTATCATTAAGAAGTCTAGAATTATTAATAGTAAATAAATATCTCTCAGCCTGCTCCTTTGTACTATTAATTAAAGTAGTATCTTTAACTAAAATCTTAATATCAACATTCTCAAGTAACTCATTTTTATAAACTCCATTTATCCATTTAGCCATATCATTAGTTATTTTTTTCTTTTTTACTTCATCTGTATCATCTAAAAATATAGTATCAATCTTTTTTAAAATATATTTTTCATATCCAACAGCTAATTGTTCTTTTAATATTTTCTTAATTTCTTTATTGACATTCATAAAATCTTTCTTATTAATCTTAATAACATCACTATTCTTTGTAAAATCTATTTTTTCTACTTTATCAGTCAATTCTGTAACTCTAATATTATTAATTTCATCACAACACTTTAACATAAATTTTCTATAACAGTTGAGCATCCTATTAAGTTCATCTATATTTAAAACCAATTTATTCTTCTTCGCTAAACTCAAAAATTTAGTCTTAATTAAATCCATTGAATCAAGTGGAGGTTTTTTTAATAATGACGTAAGATCTTCATTTACCAAAACACTAGTATTATTACGAATGTTTTCAATTATTGCATTACGATAGTTATTTATATGTTGTTCTTTTATATTATTTAGTTCTTCTTCATTCATTTTTATCCTCCCAATATTCTAAATTTAACAACAAAATTTTTATTAGTCAATATTCTTTCCAAATTTGTCATAAATTTTACTCATAAGTTCTACTAAATAATATATTGGATGTTTATCTAATTTAATTGTATCCAAAATTATAACTAAGTTATTTCCTCTACTTATAAATCTAAACATTGTCGTAACATGAAAAGCATCCATAAATATTTCTTCTGTATCCATTTTTTCAACAACTTCTTTTGGAAAAGTAATTTCAATAGAATTTCTTAATTCTCGAACACTACTTACATGCATTGCTTCTGCCATCTTATCAAACCATTCACTATACATATAAATAATAATATCTTCATTAAGTTTACCAAATCTATCTTCAAGTTCAGCTTTAACACTATCAAATGATTTTTTATCAATAATAGTATTAATAAGTTTATGTATTTCAATTTTTAAGTCATCTTCTTTTACATACTCATCAGAAATATGAGTTGTTACATTAATTAATGACTTCTTATTTTCTAAAGTATCTTCCTCTACTTCTTCATTATTACGTCTTTTAACTTCGTCATTCAACATTTTAAGATATAAATCTACTCCAACACTATCAATAAAACCAGCCTGTTCACTACCTAAAATATCACCTGCACCACGAATAGATAAATCTCTAGTTGCGATAGAAAAACCACTTCCAAGTTCCGTAAACTCTTTAATAACATTAAGTCTTTTAACAGCAGTCTCAGTAAGCACCTTAGAAGGCTGATACATTAAATATGCATAAGCAAACTTATCAGACCTTCCAACTCTTCCTCTTATTTGATAAAGTTGACTAAGTCCAAATTTATCCGCATCCATAATAATTAAAGTATTAACATTAGGAATATCAATACCAGTCTCAATAATAGTCGTACAAACTAAAATATCATATTTATAATTTACAAAATCCATTATAGTATTCTCAAGTTCATTTTTACTCATCTGACCATGAGCAATACAAATTCTAGCATCTGGAGCAATATTTTGTATCTTCAAACTAAACTCCTCAATTGATTGTACTCGATTATATAAAATAAATACCTGGCCACTACGTGATAATTCTTTGTATATCGCATCCTTTAATATTTGATTATTTTCTTCAATAACATAAGTCTGTACCGGATATCTATTAACAGGAGGCGTCTCAATCAAACTTAAACTTCTAATACCAACTAAAGACATCTGTAAAGTTCTAGGAATTGGAGTTGCTGTAAGTGTCAACACATCAACATTTGTTTTATATTGTTTAATTTTTTCTTTATGTCTAACACCAAATCTTTGTTCCTCATCAATAATAAGTAAACCCAAATCCTTTGGTTGAATATCATCACTAAGTAATCTATGAGTTCCAAAAACTAAATCAATTGAACCATCTTTTAAACCATCAACTATTCTTCTAACTTCATGAGGAGGAGTAAATCTATTAAGTAAACCAATATTTACTGGAAAATCTTTAAATCTAACTTTAGCATTCTCATAATGTTGATTAGATAAAATAGTTGTCGGACATAAAAATAATACCTGTTTTGAATCAAGAATTGCCTTAAAAGCCGCAACAAATGCAACTTCTGTCTTACCAAAGCCAACATCACCACATAATAATCTATCCATTGGTAAAGGCTTCTCCATATCCTCTTTTATTTGCTTAATAGAACTTACTTGATCAGGTGTAAGTTCATATGGAAATTCCTTCTCAAAAGCATAAGAAAGTTCATTATCCTTAGAAAAAGCAAAACCTTTTTGTCGCTCTCTCTCAGCATATAACTTAATTAACTTCTCCGCCATATCATTAACACGAGATTGTACTCTTCTTTTAGTCTTAGCCCATTCAGTTCCACCCAATTTATTAATTTTAGGAGTAACTCCCTCTCTACCAGAATACTTACTAATTAAAGATATTTTTTCCACAGGTATATAAACTTTATCATTACCGGCATATAATACCTCTAAATAATCTTTAGTAATATTATTATTAGTCAAACTAACAATACCATTATATACACCTATACCATATGTATTATGAACCACATAGTCACCTATCTCTAACTTATTAATATCATTAATAGCCGAAGAATATTTAAACTTAGTATTATATTTCTTATTAGAATTCTTAATATTAAAAAGTTCATTAGAAGTAAGTACTATAATATTATTATAAATAAATCCCTCATTTAAACTAATATCAATTAAATTTACTTTATTTTCTCGAATATTAGAAAAACTACTTGCTACATATGGCATATTTAAATATTTCTTTATACTATTAAGTTGATAGGACTTTAAACAAATTAATACAGTTTTGCCAATCTTAATCTGTTCATTAATAAACTTATTAATTAAATCACTATTCTCATTAAATTTATTAATAGTTCTAACAGAAAAGTCCAAACTACTAGTTACAAAATTTTTATCAACAATATTATTTAATGAAAAATAGTAAATTGGAAAGTTCTCTTTTATAGAATATAAATCCATCATATAATTTAAATTAAATTCTTTATCTTTTTCTTCTCTATATTCTAAACTCTCTTTTATTATATTATTATAACTTAACTTTAATTGATCAATATCTTTATAAATAGTAACAGTATCATCTAAATAATTAGAAATAGAAGATACTTTACCATATTTTTGTAAAAATTTCTGTTTACCAAATTCCGCGTCAGGTACATCATTACTTGTAATGAACTCAATATAAGGATATATTTCTACTTCATTTATATTATTAATAGACTTCTGACTATCAGGATCAAAATATCTAATTGAATCAATCTCATCATCAAAAAATTCAATTCTAACAGGATTATCTAAACCTATTGGAAATACATCTATAATAAAACCTCTTACTCCATAGTCTCCAGTCTTATTAACAAGTGTATCTCTAACATAACCAATCTTATATAATTTATTAGCCAATTCTTTTGGATCTATTACATCACCAACTTTTAATTTTAAAATACTATCTTGATAAACTATTTTCTCAGGCAAAAATCTTAAATAACCCATTAAATTTGTAATAACAATACACTTTTTACCACTAATAATTTGATTTAATGTCTCCAATCTAGAAATAGTTAAATCAGGAGAAATAGCCAGAGCCTCACTCGTTAAAAAATCATCCATTGGAAATAAATAGGCTCTATCCGTATAATTACTTAATGAATTATATAACTTATTAGCTTCAAATAAACTATTAACAACAACTAAAACATTTTTTTTCTCTAAGTTAATTTTATTTAATAAAACACAAAAAAACTCATCGGTAAGATTATAAATACCCATGTCTTTTTTCAAATCAAATTTTATTAAATCATTAAAAAAATTCATAAAAATCACCTGTTCTTACGATTATATTTACTCATTAAGTCTCCAAAAGGTAATTTAAAATAATCATCTAATACATTAAATAATTGTCTAAATAAATCATCGTATATAGAATTCTCTTCCTTAGAAAATTTACCTAAAACATAATCTTTAGTATCAATATTATTATTTCTAGAAATGCCTATTTTTAATCTCTTATAATTATTAGAAGAAAGTTTATTTTCTATATCTCTTAAACCATTATGACCTCCACATGAACCACTTGTTTTAAGTTTAAAATTACCTACATTTAAATCTAAATCATCACAAATAACTAATATATCAGAAATATCAATTTTAAAATAATCAACAACTTTTCTAACAGAAATTCCCGATAAATTCATATAAGTCTGGGGCTTCAAAAATATAACAGTTTCACCATCAATAGATGTTTTTAAATAAAATCCATCAAACTTCTTAATCCAATTATCTTTTATATTTTTATATGAAATATATTTATCCACAAATGAAAATCCAATATTATGTCTAGTATTTTCATACTCTTTTCCCGGATTTCCAAGACCAACAATAAGTTTCATTAAATCACTTCTTTCTATGATATTCCGAATAAACTACTGACTTAGGTAAATTTCTTTCTTTTGCGACTTTTTTAATTGCCTCTTTTGTATCCATTCCATCATCTACATATAATTTAACATGACTATAAATATCTAAATTGGAAAAATCATAACTATTCTTATTACCTTCAACAACAATTACAAATTCACCTTTCATATTAGTAACTAAAGGAATTACATTGCTTATCTTATCACGTACAATTTCTTCATGCACCTTAGAAATTTCCCGAGATAAAGAAATATTTCTATCACCTAAAATATCAAGCATTATCTCCAATGTTTCTTTAATTCTATGTACAGACTCATAGAAGATTATAGTATATTTTAAATCTTTTAAATTTTCAAGTTCTTCTCTTCTTTTAGAAGTTTTTGAATTTAAAAAGCCATAAAACAAAAATGGTGAAGGCTCAATGCCAGAAGATGAAAGAGCTGGAACAAAAGCAGTCGCACCAGGTAAACTTATTACATTAAATCCTGCCTCAATTACACCTCTAGCGATAACATAACCTGGATCACTAATAACAGGGGAACCCTGATCAGTAATTAATCCCAAATTAAGTCCTTGTTTTAATTTAGAAACAGCATAATCAATCATTTTATCTTCATTATATTCATGACAACTAACAAGTTTCTTTTTAATATCATAATTTTTTAATAAAATACCAGATGTCCTAGTATCTTCACAAAATATTTCATCAACAGTTTTTAATACATTTAAACTACGAATTGTAATATCTTCCATATTTCCTATAGGAGTAGGAATTAAATATAAACTAGCACTATCATCATAACTACTTTGTATCATTATTAATCACCACCTGTAATTTTTTATATTCTTCAGTCATACTACCATCTAAATTATACATAATTAAAGGTTTATCCACAATCATACCAACCTTACCAACTTTTTGACCCTCAATTAATACAAGAGTTGAACTTGAATTAATATTATTATATATAAATTTAACTCTTTTAGGTTCAATATTATTTTTTTTTAAACACTCTAATATCTCCATCAATCTATCAGTCCTATGAACTAAAGAAAAGGTACCATTATCTTTTAAAACTTTTTTTGCACAAGCAACTAAATCATTTAAATTCAATAAAACCTCATGTCTTGCTACCATCTTTTCATAAGATAAATTTTTTGTACTCATATCATAATTTTTAAAATATGGTGGATTACATAATACTAAATCAAATTCATTTAAATGCTCTCGTGAAAATATCTTAATATCTGAATTAATTATTTTAATCCTATCTTCGAGCTTATTTATTTTTATACTCTTATCTGTTAAATCACATAACTTTTTTTGAATTTCCACACCTAAAATATTAGATTTAGTCCTATGAGATAATATTATTGGAACAACTCCATTCCCTGTACAAAAATCAACTATATTTTTATCTCTTAATCTAAGCGTTGAATAATTAGCTAAAATTATACTATCTAAGGAAAAAGAAAAAAAATCAGTATCCTGATAAATTTTTAAATTTTTATATCCTAAAATATCATTTAATACTTCCATTTATTTATTTTCTCCCATTATCTTTACAATACCTTTATCACCCAAATCAACAGAATAACTATTATTAAAAATATCAATTGCTACTACTTTTCCAGTACCAAATTGAGTATCAACATTATAACCAATCTTTGGTAATTTCTTTTTTAACTCAGAATAGGTATCATTTTCATAACCTAAACAACATAAAAGTCTACCACACATACCATTAATTTTAGTTGGATTTAAAGCAAGCATTTGATTTTTAGCCATATTAATAGAAACACTATTGAAATCTGTTAAGAAAGTATTGCAACATAAAGGTAAGCCACAAGGTCCGAGACCACCTATTCTTTTTGATTTATCACGAACACCAATCTGTCTTAACTCAATTCTTGTTTTGTATTTCTGTGCTAACTTTTTCGCTAAATCACGAAAATCTACTCTCGTATCAGCTAAAAAAGAAAAAACTAACTGACTTTTATCAAAACTAAAATAAGAATCAATAAAATTCATTTCTAAATTAAGATTTTTAATCATTTTTTTGGCATCTTTTAAAGCATTTAAAGCATTTTTATTATTACTTTCTATCTTCTTATGATCATCGTCACTACATTTACGAATTACTTTAAATAAAGGCAAAACTAAGTTTTCTTTCTTTTCAGAATAATTACTCTTAATAACAACTCCATTTAATAAACCATTTTCAGTTTCAAAAATAACATTATCATTAATATTTAAATTTAAAGAATTAGGAGATAAAAAATAAATATTCTTAGTTTTTAAAAAAGAAACCACAACAACATCCACCATACTAACCTTGTATGATATATATAGTCAGTTACAAGAGAGATTTTGTATTTAATACTGACTAGTATATTATCATATTCCTTCTTTTTAATTTCTCTCTAATTTTATATAATATACTTAAGATAACTGTGGA
>Ga0256404_1006860_pt1 | contig 18443 bp, 30 predicted proteins | sample RumenRJG_01DNA_FD_185990 | JGI IMG/M metagenome (GOLD analysis project Ga0256404, IMG submission 185990) | Bovine rumen microbial communities from Lethbridge, Alberta, Canada - RJG_01 | ecosystem: Host-associated > Mammals > Digestive system > Stomach > Rumen | place: Canada: Alberta | collected...
CCTAGGAACCTGGGTGACTTCTGCTTATGCCAGGCAGTTGAAGACCTGGGCGACATCCTGGAAGAAACGGAAGAGGAAAGAAACAGATTCACAGAAGATCAGGCCGAGCAGGCCATAGCAGCATTGATTTATAGGGAGGTGTTCTAATGATCAGGAAAAAGGAAACAGCAAGAGATTATATAACATTGACAGATACAGCCGTTAATTGGTCAATGTGCGACAATTTGAAGGCTTTAGTTGATTATCTTAATGAGCAGGCAGAAGCCGGACAGATAGCAAGAAATAAGGCCGTAAAGGTTTCTGTTGCTCTTAACAATTTATTAAAAGATTTAGAGTTATAAAATAAGGCTGACCGTTTCAGCCTTGAGCCTTGGAAGCCTTCCAGGGTTCAAGGGTGCAGAGATCACCAGGAGGGAAATACAATGAAACTAAATATCAACGGTGCAGAAGTAACAATCACAGTACACGGTGACAGCAGGAAAGAAACAGAAGCCAGGACAAAAGCCTTTATATGCCGTATGTCCTCAGCCTTTTACGCTGAGGCCGATAATATGAAGAATCTTGGATGCTATAATTCATCTAGTTTAAGCGAAAAAACCGCCAGGGCCTTATATGATGCTTTGGATAAAGTCGGATATTTTGATAACATTAAATAAAGGCCTCTAGCAGGCCAAAAGCCTAGCCAGCTATAAAAGGCTAGGCCTTATATTAAAGCCTGTCAGATGGCCTAAAAATGGCCTCTAATGGGCTTCAAGGGTGCAGAGATCACCGGGAGGTTATAGATAATGAAAGAACTAATAATAAAGAGAAATAATGCAGTATATAAAATAAGTAAAGGCTACGATATACAAAAAAGTATATATTTATTATGTATTGAAAAAATAACATCAGATAAAAATATATTTGTAACAATAAAAGTTGTAAATGATTATGAATATATATATAAAATACAAAAAACGCAAGTAAAAGCCCAGGGAGGCATTGACGGACTACTAAAACATTTTAATGAATGCATAATAGATAATTTTGCAATTGATTGTTGGGTAATTGATCCGATAGAAAAAATTATCAGTTTAAGGAGTAAATAAGCCAAGCCAAGTATAAAAGGCTTGGACTTACCTTAAAGCCTCTTAAACGGCCTCTAATAGGCTTCAAGGTGAGGAGGGATAAAACATGAGCAGTTATAAAAGCCTTGACTACCTGCAGGCGGTGGGCCTGTATGATGTGGACAGTTTAACGGAGAGATACGAAAAGGGGGAGTTTCAGCGGATCAGATGGACCGCAGGCCTCTTAAATGATTATCAATTGAGATTGTACCATTCAAAAGTATTGCGGATGCCGTTATCCTGCTATGATTCAAAGGCAGTCCGTGAAATGGTCTATTATGGTATCTTGCAGGACCTGGCAGACTGGGACAGGGACAGGGCGGAGGCCTGGCACCTGGCCAGACTCCAGGAACGCCAGGAAGCACAAGACATGAGGGACAGACAAAAACGCCTTGAGGGTGTCGGCCTGGCCTGTCTGGTGTATTTCCTTGTGATGTGTGCCTGTGCTGTTGGTGTGTGCCTCTGGGCCTGGTTCCGTTGGAGGTGATCCAGGGACGGCCCAGGAGGGCAGGCGGTCACGTTACAGGGACCGTGTGCATGGCAGGACTATATGGGCCTGTGCCTGCAAAAATTCTGAATTTATATTAAAATGCGGAGGCCAGGGTAGCCCTCATGCAAAGCAAAGGCAGATCCTGATCCAGGAAGGAGGCAAAGTGAAAATCAGGATGCCTGAAAATTGCGATTCCCACCCACTATTGAAAGGAGAAACAATGATACTGAATGAAAAGAAACAGGTCACATTATCCACCCTTGATATTGTGGCTTACATGATCAGAGCAGAAATCGAGAAGAGGAAAGGAAAGACCCACCCAGATAACTATCACGATATGTTGGTACAGGTCATGACCTTGTATGATGTGTTGAATGAAATCAACAGACTTCAATCTGAATGTATGGAGAAGGAGGAAGAATGAAATACATTGAGTTGCTGAACCGCATTGCGGAAAAGAAAAAAATCCCCAGCTATGTGGATCTGTGGGGAAACAGGTATGAACTGGCAGTCAACAGCAGGATGAAAACCGTTATTGACTACTACTATAAAGGCCAGGCATTGAGTGAGTTTGTCTGTACCCACTCCATGGAGTATCAGCCAGGCTTTACGTTTGAAGCATCAAAGGAGGAAGTGAATCCATGGAAATAGCGAAACTGTTGTCCAAAAGGGCAGAGGCCTGTGCTATGGACTGCATGCTGTTCAGAAGGTGGGAGAGGGGATTGATATCCACCCCACAGGCAGTCAGGCAGTTCATCAAGAATAATCGTCTGCCAGAAGAAACAGAAATCCCCACCAGTGAGATGGAAGCATTCATGAACAGTCTGGGATACAGAAAGGAGGCATAATGTCCACAAAATCAATCATTCTTAAAAGGGAATACAAAACAAGGAGAGATCGCAAGGTCCAGGAATATCTTCAGAAATGCCTTGAGATCGTAATTGACCAACTTTATGAAGACGGATACCTTGATCCTGAAAATGATATTGTTGAAGCAAGGATCACGGTAAGGACCAGAGAAGATGTACCAGGTGACCTGTCTTAATCTGCTGACGGATCAGATATTTGAGAAGGAGTTCCAGTTCTATGAGGACTTCCGAAAGTTTCTGAACCGTTGCCGATATTCAAAGAAGATTAAAATTATATCCTGGTGGAAGTATTAGAAAAAGGCCTGTGGAGGGCCTTTTCCTTTGGTGCAAGCAGGAGAATCATCAATGGTCAATATTATTTTATCACAAGATAAACGGTGTTGCACCATCCCATTCCAGGAAGAGGATGCCTTCCCCTTTCTTCCTGAGGACATGAATGCTGATTGGGGTAGTAGAACTGATGGATCCGTTGGAGAATGTCTTGTTGAAATACATATACTTTGTTGTATTATATTCCCCATCAGACTCCCTTTCATATTCAAGTGTTTGTGTCTTGTTTGCTCGCCTGTAAGTTACCCCATCTACTTCATAGGTAGAATAGGACCATCCTGAATTATATATTCTGGTAAGGCCTGGGTAGGTATTCCCTCCTGATGCTGACTCTCCTGATGGGATACCTGTAATGGTAATATTGAATGTTGCACTGACATAATCTTCATCATCGTTCATTGTAAGTGAAACGGAAGAAGGATTTATTGAAATAGAAGGTGTAACTGTCGGTCCAGGATCAGGACCAGGGCCAGGGCCAGGGCCAGGTCCAGGTGTATTTGGATTGACTAGAATATAACTAGGCTGAATGCCCATTCTTACATCTGTGATAGTATCTTCAGAAACGTATTCATATACTCTCCATCCATAGTTATTATTATAAAACCAGTTCCACATTTCTGTGAAAGTTGACCCCATGATGGATGGAGTTCTGGTATCCCAGATTCCACTTCCTACAGGCCATTGAGCACGTCCATGGTCGCCAGTATAAAGCGATGAGGAACAGTAGGCTTTTCCATTTATTACTGCTTCAACAACAGCAACATGACCGTTCCATTCTATGATGTCACCTGGCTTGATATTGGAATGGTAAGAACTGTATGGTTTTGCAGTCCAATCGTTTATTAAATTATCATGCCATGTTCCTGCATTACCCATTGGACGGACAGGTGGTAATTGTCCATTTTCAAGAACTCTTCCATAAGCCATTGTGGTGCAGTTTGCCAGACAAAGATTATATGTTGCACCAGGGTTGGCTGATGTCCAATAATATTGATTGGCACTGCCTCCAGGTTGCAGTCCGCTATTTGTTGTTCTTGGTGTCCAGGCCATATTTCCTCCTTATGAATAAGAAGGCCTAGAACTTGTCCAGGCCTTTTTTGATTTCCTCAATGGACTTTCCTGTAGTCTTGTAGGACTGATCCAGGAAGGCCGTTATGTATTCCTTTAATTTCTCATTGTCTGATCCGTATTTATCTGCATGAAGGAATACGCTTGCAGTATTTGCGATATATCCTCCAGGTGTCAGGAACCAGATGCTTCCTTCCGATTCTATGATGTCTATGACAGGCAGGATGTTTCCCTTGCTCTGGACATCCAGGACCTGGGCATCCAGGGAAGGGGAGATCCTTACATTCATGTCAGCGTTCAGATAGATATTACTCATCGGATTCCTTTATCTCCTGGGCAGATATCAGGGATCCTGCAATGTACTTTGGTGACATAAGTTCATTTACTTTCGTGATAGCAAGAGCAAGCGTTTCTGCCTCTACCTGTACAGGAATAGTCGGTTTGATATCTTCCAGTTTGGTTGCATCTGCAAGACGGAATGTGAAGTTTGTCATTTCTTCTTTCCTCCCTTTTTCTTTGGTGCCTGTGTTTCTTCCTTCCTTTTCGGTGTGGCTTCTATCACCCTGGTAACAGGCATACCATTGACCATGGTGATCCTTACATCTAATTTACTCATGGATGTCATGCTCCAGGACCGAAACCCTCTTGTCCAGGTTATTGACATCTTTTCGTAACGTATTGATTTCTGACACCTGCTTATCCAACAAGTCAAGCCTGTAGTTAGTCAGTGTAGCATAGGAGAATACACCGATCAATGCAGACAGGACAGGTGAGAGGGCCTGAATCCAGTCAATCAGCATGAGTTTATCCTTCTATCTTTTCAGGATTGATGGTAATGATGGCCTTGTCCTTCATGTAGGACTTTGAAGCCTCATTCAGCACATAGGCCAGGAAGGTTGCCAATGCACCGAATGTGATGGAGATGGCCTTGTAGTTCGGAATGTTCCAGGCCTCTCCGACAGTCAGGACCAGGGTTGCCAGTCCTGTCAGGATGGGAAGCACCCATCGTTTCAGAATGTCATAAGTATTGTTTGTCATGTTACTCCCCTTTCGTGGTACTACATTGATTCATCTTCGTTTCTGTCAAAAACTTGGATATCTCTTACGTTTCCATCGCTTGAAAAGATACTTGCCATCTGATACGTGATTGTGTCATCCTGCAAGTCTGTGGCGATAATGCCGTAGTATCTTTTTCTTGCTTCCTCGTAGGCATCAAAAATCTGCGTGGAATGAGTTTCTTTTCCATCCTTAATAAATAATCTGTTTACGATGTAGAACATTTTTTCCTCCTTATTCTTCAACAAAGAATGTCACTGATCCTGTCGGTCTTGCGACTCCATTGTCATAGTTTGCATCTGCATAGTAATCAATATTTCCGTTCGTTTGTACTCTCGAACCTCTAGCGTGGTTTGTTGACAGTCTATTGTTCATTAAAACAAAGTCGGTTCTATATGGTGGCCTGAATCCTGTCGGCAATGTCCCCAACGTGTTCCAAGAAGGTGTCAAAGTGATTTCTGAATCTACCGTATAGTAGATTCTCACCATGACAATGTTTCCCTGTTTCCATGCTTTGATAGTACCTGAAGAATTACTGTATGTTGTGACTGTTGCATATTGGAGTTCTCTCCAATCACCCCACCCTGTCGCACTTCTGTAATATCTTACATACATACGGTCACCATTGTAGTAGTGATGCAGTTGCATTACATTATTGCCAGTTTCGTTTGCAATAACACTGATCATTCCAGAAGTATAATTTGATGGGCCGTTCAAAGGTGTTGAAACGTAACCATGATAATTATGCCTGATATCATTTAAATCAGTTCCACTAGCAAGGTTTCCAAATGTATTACTCATTACACCGTTGCTGTCTACTGCAATACCAGTACCAGGTTTTACACCGCCCAGGACATTTGCACTTGCAGGTGCAAGACCGATCCTTCCTCCAGTTGGATCGTAATTATAATCAGGAGCAAACGAATTGTTAAACTTCACTTCACTGGTAGCATCTCCCATGCTTCCGTTGTTTGCCCATTTCCCTGCCATGAACTTGACACTTGGCGTATTGTCTGTTGCATCGGCACTCATACCCAGGACATCTCTGTCTGCTCCAAGAGTAGTGAGGACCTGATAGGCATTTGTGGATCCTGCCACGCCTTCCAGTTTCGTACTGTTCAGGATAAGGTTGTTTGTTACCTCAATGGTATCGGCACTGATGTTTCCGCTTGCCATGAGATCATCTGTTGTTACGGAAGTCTGGAATACACCTGTATCGGCAGATACGTTGCCCTGGATCCTTGCTGTATCGGTATCAACGGCATTGGCATTTAAGGTACCGTTTGTATCCCATTTCACCAAGGCACCCTGCTGTGGATTGACGGTTGCAGTCAGCATGGTCTGTGATCCGTTTTCAACGGCATAGACACCGTTGGTAGTTGATTTATCCAGTTTGTTTGTATCGGACGGATGGACATGATCCCCTCTTGAGTAAAGCATTGAGGATCCTGCCGAAGCCGTTCCGTTCATGGAAGGGGAAGCACTTGAAGGTGAAGGGGAACTCAAGGTACCTGCATTCACCCAGGCATTCTGTGAGGAAGACCAGATATAAAGGATAAAAGAAGAACCGCTTCCTACCTGGTAGGCATCACCTGGACTGCCAGTCGGATGTGCTGTCTGCAGATCAGCAAGTGTCGGATAGACATCCAGGATCTCCAGACCGCTTCCTTCAGGACCTTCTGGTCCTCTCAATGAGGAAGAAGTATAGGTCTGTCCGTTACTCAAGGTAATGGTCATGCTGTAGTCCTGGTTGAACGTGATACTTGAAATGGATACACCCTGCGGACCTGCAGGACCAGGAAGACCTTGAGGCATGGTGAAATTGAACTGAACGGAATCATCGGTCCAGACAAGTTCAACAGACGGATCTTCACCTGGAACGGCTGTGGCTGAAAGGTTGTTTACGAAGTTCTCCCAGGCGGTGCTGATCTCATCTTCATTATTGTAAATCTGATTGAAAGCATCCTTGAACACAGATACCAACCGCATGATCCGCAGGAGTTGCTCATAGTAGGTCTTTCCGTCAGAAAAGAAATATTTGTTCTGATTCTGCGGTCTGTTCATCGGATCTTTTTCCCAGTTGATGATGTCACCGTAGACATCGGCATATTTCACAAAAGGATCAAATCTATCCATTTTACCTCCTTTAATAGACCAGGTAGAACAGGTCTTTCAGTTCATCCGTGATCATTTTTTCTATATTCAGTATAGCATCCTGGTAGTCCTTTATCAATTGACCGTTGTTCATCTTGGACAGGTTACCCTTGATATCCCTGATGATCTGATCCGTCTTTTTCTCACTTCCTGTATCGGAAGAGGAATAGGTGGAATCATCCGTTCTCTGGGATACCGTTTTTGAATTGTCCGTAGAAGTATTGGCAGAACTGTAGTCATTGTCGGTATCGGACTTGTTGGTTGCCATAGTAGACAGATAGGACAGAGGGATCTCTTCTCCAGAATCGGTAGCGGATGCCATGGCCTGCGGTGTATTGGATGTCTTGGCCACATCCTTGCTTACCGTGTTGTCAATCCCTTCTGTAGTTGCCAGGGAGTTGGAATCGGAAACGGAATCGGACTTGCTTGTACCTGCTGCACTTGATTCATTGACTTTGATCGTACTCTTATTGGATACAAGGTCCTTTGTTTCCTTGATGTGATACGGATCCAGGATATTGGATGAGATCAGTTTCATCTGGGAATCATATAAGGCCTTATATTTCGGCATGATGTCATTCATCCGATCCTTCAGGAACATGACCCATCTCATGACGGAATCGCAGTTGATATCCCTTGTATAGTATGTTTCCAGAATATGCCTCTCCAGATGTTCCTTATCCTCTTCATCACCATAATAAGGATAGTCAAAGTAAAAGATTTCAGGGACGGCATATGCGATCTGTTCATCAATCCTCTGCAGGCCTTCTTTCCAGGAAGGCAGATCCAGACTGTCAAACTCTTCATCAGGATGCCCATCGGCCCATATCTGTTCCACAATAGAACAGACAGGAACGGTATATCCCTGACCTACAATACTATTGTAATTCATCCGTCTTTTCCTCCTTTTTCTCCTTTTCTTCCTGCGGTTCCTCTTCCATGTATTTCGGAACTTCAATGCTGATCTTCAGATTGAACATTTTATTGATCTTTTCAATGGCATCCTTCTGCGGTCCCATCCACATTTCACGGTTAACTGCTACCTGTTCCATCATGGCGTTCATTTCACCAGAGATCATTCGTTCTCTCTTTTCAACGGATCCAGAGATACCGAAGATGTTGAAGAACTCATTAAGGACCGTTTCCTTTTCCTTCTGCAGGTTCAGGATCTCCGATGCGGATACATTGAAATCCATGACCTGGAGTGAAGTATCGTTTAACAGTTCCTGGTCAGGGAACACAACATAGTAGTCATCTTCATACTGGGCCATTAAAGTAGAGATGGATTCCTTCTTCTGCTCCGTAGTCTTGATCATGAGAGGATGTTTCATGGCCCTGGTGTTCATCTTGATTGCCAGGTCCAGTTCTGCCAGTTTGTCTGCATATTCTTCCACATAAGGCAAGGCAGAGGAACGGACCTTATTGGCATAAATGACAATACATTCTTCACCAATCCTCATTTCAGGAAAGATGATACCATCTGACACATTCTTTGAAATTGGCTTGGCATAGGTAGGATACCCATAGGGATCCACACCAGTCAAAGCACCTGTCAGGCAGAAATACTTGTCCAGATCCTTGTCCCTGAAGAAAATACCATAGCCTCCCAACATGACCATCTTGCTGACTGCATTCATGTTGATCTCTTCTGGCATATTGTAGTAGGGGAACATATTGCAAGCCAGATCGGACAGCCTCATTCTCCAAAGACGGACATAGTAAGGCTTGGTCAGGTATCTGGCCTGCCTCTTGTTTTTACTCATATCGTTTGCCTCCTATCGTTCATCGTTGTTTCTTGTGTAATCACCGATGTAATCACCATGCCACAGAGTAATACCCTTCATGAAGATGTCCCTGATCTGCATCAGGTCATCCATAGGGATATTACCATAAACATTCGGTTCCGTCATTTTTATATAGTTCCAGGAGTTTCTTGTTCTGAAATTAGGAACTTCCAGACGGTTGACCTTGTAGCCATACTGCATGAAATAGTTCTGCAGTTTATTGGCATATTCAGGATATATGGTCTTCCTTTGCAGGTATAAAGCATAGGTATCGTTGCACATATTGAACAGGTAATCACCACCAAGTGACTTGGATGTCGGTGGTATCTGCTGTGCATCGTTTTTCTTGGCCATGATCGTTGCTACAGTATTGGCATAGTCCGTAGTTGCGGACCAGGCGGTATTCCAGTAATTGGCCTTTGCATTCAGTTTTGCCTGATCATAATCAAGCATCGCACCGACACCTGATGAAATTGCACCACCGATTCCTCCTGCACCGCCTACCATCATTCCTGGAGATCCCAGGCCTGCACCTACCACTGCACCCAGAACTCCACCAAGGCCTTCCGCACCTGCATTCATCATGCCTTTTGCAAAATTGGTGCTCCTTTGTGCCAAGGCTGTTTCATATGATCTGTAGGCATTGTCAATGACCGTATCCTGACTGAACCTGGCATTTGACTGTGCCACTCTGATGGAATTGGAGTTTGCCTGCATATATGAAGCAGAGTAATCATCCGTGATCGGAAGATTGGAATTGGAAGAATCGTTCAGACCACAGGACATATTAAACCCTGTGAAATCGGATAAATAATTCCTCAAGGCATAGGTCATTTTATTGACGGATGAAATCGTTCCGAATGCACCGATCCTTAAAGGTGTACCGCTTGACCTGTCATTCATATATTCCATTTTCAGGACCATGGAATCACCCCTCTTGGTAGTCAGTTCCATAAAGGAATAAGGAAACATCAGCAGTTTTGATTCCGTGTAATTAGGGAAGCCACTGTAAATCACATCACTGTCCTGAAGGTCTACCCTCTGGATGAAATCGTGTGAAGCTGATACCAGAGCCGTAAAGCGGAATACATAGTTTCCAGTACCTACCAGAGGAACGGTGGTTACAGGAGCATTAAAGGTAATATCTATGGTGTTTCCGCTTTGTGTATAGGACACACCCCTGATCGGCAGGAACGGATAAAACACAACAGAACACAAGGAATTGACAAGAGTTGTATTTGTAGCAAACAGATCCAGGACATCGGATGCACCCAGTAATGTTCTTTCGCCATTCGTGAATGTTACATTTGCTCTCTGACCGATCCACACAGGAACGAATGTGTAAATGATTCCTGTCGGTTTGTTTCCGATTCTTCTTGGAACCGATGAACCGATCTTTGTGGATCCGAATACGATCCATCCGACATTCGGAATCTGTTCCAGTTTATGCTCACTTATGATCTTATAGTCAGTACCGTATTCAAGACCTTCCGGTTCCGTGTTGATCACAGGGATCCGATTTGACTGGGAATCCGTAGTCCATCTGGCGGTATGTTCTCTTTCAACGAAAGACTGCTTCCACTGCATATCAAACAGGTAAGTCTGATAGACATCCAGTTCATAATTGATCTGGGATACACCAGGATTGATGTAGTTGATGGATGTGACAAAAGCATAATACCACTTCTGTGAATAGTTCCTGTTCTGCCATCTTAAATACTTGCAGTCAGCAATCTCATCGGCCTGGAACGGTACCTGAATCGTATTGATGTTCTTCCTCTGATAGGTCCCATTATCAAGGGATCTGTATACCTTGGAAGAAAAGAATGCTTCCTGGGCATCAATATTGGTAAAGTAATACTGATGTGTATATGAGGCATCAATATCCACATTTCTGATCAGTTCTATTTTTCCTAAAGGTTGGAATGTTGCCATAGGTTACCTCCTTATATTTATTATAGCAAAAGTAAAAAGACAGGTCACCCTGTCTTTCTACTGGGAAAACAATGAACAGCAATTATGCTACTGTGATTGTTTTGGTTGCTACTACATCATCCTTCAAAACGGAAGTTGCCTTGATCTGAAGAGATGCACCAGAGAACTTGGCACCTACTACCAGGTTACCGTTCTGGTTGATGGATGCATACTGCGGAGCACCCACGATTTCCCAAACAACAGCCTGGGACTGAATCTTGTCGCCAATGTTGGCAACTCCAACTAAAGCAGTGTAGGTAACTGCTTCACCGCTTCCCTTGGTAACGGAAGCAGGACCTGTGATGGTCACGGAAGCAGGATCAGCAAACGTATCGGCAACAAAGGCAATCGCATGATAGAACGGTGAACAAGCCATGATACCCTGATGATGGTAATAGTAGTTGGTAGTCAGATGTCTTGCATTGACACCAGTTGACAGGATATCTCTATAGGTATCGTAGTCCTGGATAAACTCTTTGTCTACCAGGAGAGCCTGGACATTTTCCATGTTGTCACCAGAGAATCCTGGCACTTCAATGACATTGCCCATAAACTCCGTCTTGTCCATGTTGAAGGCCTTTGCCAGGACATCGACATCCAGAATGGCATTGATCTCTGGAGTAACAAGCAGATACATATCTTCAGGTCTTGCCCAGTTCAGGACACCCTTGGCATTGTACAGTCTTGTAGGGAATCGGAGTCCCTTGACAACGGAACGTACCGCCTTGACTAAAGTCTTGGCAGAAGTTTCATCCGTAACGGCAGTTACTGGCACCTGGAAATACAGGTTCTGTCCGTTGACATCGGAATAGTTGGAGAGCAGTTTCATGGTCAGAGTGAAGTCATCAAGTTCATCACCGTTGGTCAGTTGCCTCATCAGGCCACTCATGAACTTGTCCAGTTCACGGTAAGACATGAATGCTCTTCTCAATACTCTTTCATTGACTGTCAGAGGATAGACGCATTCACGGTTGATCTTGTAGAACACTACATCCTGATCAGGCTTGAAAGTCTGCCATACATCACCAGGATTGTCATTCGGGACTTCAGATTCATACAGCATACCTTTAATCGGTTCAATGTAGACATCTTCAATCGTGTCACCGAACTCCATCCATCCCTTCTTGAACATCTTCAGAGGGGATTCAAAACTTCTGTAGTTCACATTGACCAGACCGATATGGTTGATCAGGGAATACAGGAACTCATTTGCACCAGGCTTGTACTGGAGCAAAGCATTTCCAAAAGCAGAGAGATCAGCATCAGTATCAAACAGACCTTCAATACGGCTTTGGAACTCACCAGACATTTCCGCATAAACGGACTTCATGACATCCTGCCATGTAGTACCAGACTGCAGGCCATCTAAAGTGTTATCAGACATTTCTTTTCCTCCTTTTAATTTCTGTTGCGATAGTCAGGAATGACCAGTTCATCAAATGTTTTGACTGGTTCTTCCTCTTCCTCTTCATCCTTGTTCCTGTCTTCTGCCTTGCCCTCTTTTGATGCAAAGAGTTTGTCAACAATTCGGTTCTTCAGGTCTTCATGATCCTTGTTGGCCTTCTCCAGTGCCTGCTCCAGTTCCTGGATTCTTGTATCCTTTGCCGTCACCTCATCTATGACACCCTGGATCTCTTCAGCACTGTATCTGGCATTTTCCGATGTATCGGTTGCAAGTTCAGACATAACATCTTTAAAAGTTTTTGACATATCTATACCTCCATTCTAAATTAAATCCTTCAATAAATCAAATCCCAGATCCTGCAGGAACTCATCAATGGTTTCATATCCCAGGACCCTGGCAAATACCATAGCATTGATCACCTTGACTGAACCGATGTCATACTCACCTGCACAGAGTTTGTACAGCCTGGCATTTGAATACCTGCATTTCTTGGCAAAACTGTAGACAGTATATCCTTTCTTCTTGATGATCTCATACAGTTTCTGACCTTCTTCCTTGTACATTGCTCCTCCTTTCTATCGCACACCAAGAAGTGAAAACAGATCAAACATATCACTTCTTATGTACATGGTTTCGTAGTATAGATACCCATTGGTAAAGGCCCTCTTCAGTTCATTGTTGACACGGAGTTTCTTGTCCGTGATCAGCATCATATTCGGTTTGTAGTCTTTTGTTGTGTAGCAGATCGTTGGAGCATCCCCATTAAATCGGTTTGATATCACCAGTTCAAAGTGATCAGGATCTAACCAACAGCCATATGTGTTTTCTTTCCACTGCAGATTGAACTGCAGTACACCGTTCCTTGGCCTTGGCTTCAGAAAATCTTCAGAAGTATCCTCAAAGGTATTCTTATAGGCCATATCCTCATAGGCAGTACCTTCAATCATCTGACCGAATCTGGAAGAGGATACCATTTCCTGATAAGCCTCATTCTTGTAGATATTCAGCAGGACCGTACCTTTCTGGGTTAGTTGGTATCCTTCCTCCATCGGTGTGAACTTGTAGAAGGTGAAATAGGGATTGGCCCAGTTGATCGCATTGGCCAGACAGATGCACCTGCACTGATCACGATGCCTGAATACCGTGTTCATGAAATTGTACAGTTTGGTCGGTTCTTTCGGAAGGTAATGCTGATAGCCTTTCTCAATGATGAACTCATCAAAGATGATCGTATCGTAATCATCGTAAGTAACGGACTTCTTGGACTGCTGTACCGTCAGATACAATGCCTGACCGCAATGGATCCCATCCACATAGAACTGCCTTCCTTTCACCATGAACTCATGTCCTTTTATCTTTGGATCGTTCTGGATCTGAACAAAGAAGTCTTTCAGGTCATCTCCGTTCACTTCTTCCTTGAACCGCCTCAAATAGATGAACTTCTTTCCTGTCTTCAAAAAATGATTCACGGCCCAGACCTTGCATCCGTATGTCTTTCCTACTCCCCTGTATCCGACAACAAAATTAAGCAAGGCATTGTAGGAAAGCACCTTATCCAGATCAAACCATATTTTCTCTTTCTGTACATCCTTCATAGCAGATCATTTACCCTCAACAGGTTGAAGATCATCGTTTCCAGGGAATGGTCATGTGCCTTGTTGATCACGCTGTACTGAACAGGGATCTCCAGGGAATTGTTGTTATCATCCAGGAATCTCATGATCACGGTATCCGTATCAAACACAGGAGCCATGGCCCACTTGATCTTCCTGGAGTAGCAAAGGATCTCACCGATCACCAGGCATATCTTGGTATAAAGTTCATTCATCTTCTTTCCTCCCAGTACATTTCAATCATAATGCCTATCGTGATTCCAAACAGAAACACAAAGCCGTAACGGAACACTGCCCATAGAAGAGCAGAGGATACAGTAAATGTGATCATTTCTCAATCTCCTCACACTTTTTATTGGTAAGTTCAACGATTCTTTCAGCACTTGCACGATGTAATTCCCATATTCGTTTTCTTTTCCAAAATGGTACTTGATTTACTTTTGAGATAATACTAATACAGAGAGCAGATTCGACAAAACCCCATCGTCCATCTTGTGTTCTTTCTAAACACCAGTTATAAAAATTTTTATATGTCATTTCTCTATCTCCTTGAGACAATCGTTCCATCCATCAATATAGCCATATTCATAGTCAATTTCTTCTCCGTGTTGTTTCTTTTGTGGCAATGGTCTTAAAGGACACCACGATGCTCTTTCCTTGTCATATTGCTTAACGCTTACTCCATATCTTTCAGAAGTCATTTTTATTGCATTGCAGTTTTCCCACTCGTCAACAAGATGGCAATCCCAACAATCTTTTGGCATATCAATCACTAATACGGCTTTCATTTTCTTTCTCCCATTTTGCGATCACTTCGTAGTACACCTGCATAACATCTTCATTGGCATATCCGTCATACATCAGATCAATCAGTTGCTTATGTAACCAGGATATCGGTATAGCCTTCTCCGTTGTGATCATATCCACTACACTTTCGGCATAAAGGAAACAGGATACATCTTCCTTTGTAAACAGTTCATTCACGGTTTCCTTCAGTGCCTTATGAAGTTTATCTGCATCAATCAATCTCATAATATATCTCCTTAATATCATTCTAACATATCATCCTAAAATGGAAAAGTCACCCTTGTTAGAGTGACTTATTCCAATCAGTTAGTCGCAAGCATTGATGCAGTCATGCCTACCGTTCCACAGGTACAGGTAACGGCAGAGGTTACAAGCCTTGGACCTGCCATTCCTTATGGACATGATAGATGCATCTTGCCTACACCTTGATTATAGCATCACTCTACTATTTTGTTAATCTCAAAGTCTTTTATCGTGAACTCCGTATTGACCAGGACTACACCACCCTGTACATTTTTTGGTACAAGTTTACCGTCTTCAGAAAATCCTGGATGGAAATTGTCATATGTGACTTTCTGCTTGATGGCATCGTTCATACCTGCACACTTGACATTGAGATAGTAATACTGACCGTTTCTTTCATAGATCAGAGCATTCGGATTGTCTGACTTCATGTTCTCTTCATACTTCTCTTTTGTGGTCAGTTCCTCTTCCACATAGGCCTTGGCTTTCAGGAATCTTCCTCTGACAAAGTTTGATTCATTCTTCCAGTATCCCAGTTTCTTGTCATCAATCACACTGTGCATCTCCTGCGGTTCATAATCACCCTCAAGATGTACCGAATCCGTATCGGCATAGATGAAGCGTTCATATTCCATCTGTGCTGTGCGGATGGTCTTGTTCCTGGCATAGGCCGTACAGAAGATCCCTACAGGCACATAAACGGCATCTTTAATATACCTTCTTTCCACCTTGTACTTGATAATGCCATCCTCCAGAACAGGTACCTTTTCAATGATCTCTGGATTGGTGGCAAACTTGCCATACAGGTTGTTCAGCATCAGTTTGGCCAGTTGCTTGATGGCACCTGTGCTGTTTTCCTTGACCTTGTACCAGGTATCAATGTAATCGTTAAAAATGCCTTCTTTGGCCTGGAAGGACCAGTATCCGATCCAGGTAATATCCCATACATCATAATGATCAAAGAACAGGTCCATATCCACATTGCACATTGTCAGGTCAGCCAGACCGTTGCTGTCCACCAGATACTCCGTTCCATTGTAGAACAGGGATTTCTTGATCTGGACACAGGGGAGAAACCCTTTTTTAAGTCTGAACTGACAGGTAAACTTCTGAATATATAACGGCCGTCTTAAATCCTCTTTATATTTACCCTCAAAGTAAATCGGCATACCTACTGGATAAATATTGTATCTCATGGCCCAGGGATAAAGGCTGTTGACATCATATACTTTGCCTGCACCGATATCCTTGTTCTGAAACTTTGGATTGACATAGGTCCATCCTCCACGATAGGCTTTGCGGATCAGGGAATCCGTTTCAGGATCCAGGACAGGAAACCATTTACGGAACTGGTCCTCTCCAATGATCTTCTTATAAGAGGACAAGGCATCTGCACCAATCGTCATTTTAGTCAGACCCTGACCGAACTGGATATTCAATGCTCTGGCCATGATCTCAACATCGTTCTTCAGATATTCCTTTTCTTCAGGTGTAAACTGATGGCCTCTTTCCCTGGGTGCCATATAATCCATGGTCAGTTTCTGGACAGGTAACTGGAAATCCTTTGCGATCTTCTTGACCGTGAACGGAAGTTTCTTCAGAGAATCATAGATCACTACCTTGCGATAGTATGCTCTCTTTCCCATATTGGAAGCCTTGAAGCATATTTCCATCTCATATATCTGATTATCACCGTTGATCAGAGTATTGAAGGACATGGAACATAGGTCTTCCTTATTCACGCTTCTGTATCCTGATTTCAGCAGGTACCAGATAATGAACTGGGAATCAAAGCGAAGATTATGGAAATAGAGATCGCAGTTGGCCAATTGATTGCACTTGTTGATAAAACTTGCAATGTCTGTACCGTAACAGATGTCATCTACATTATCTATATTGCAGATGGACCAGGCCCATACTCTGCAGTCATTTGGATCTGTTGTAGTTTCAAAGTCAGCCGTATATCTCCTTTTCATTCCAGTTTTTCCATTTCCCTTCTAAAGGCATCATAGGACTTACGGTCATTCCTGAATGATTCCACTTCAGAACGGATTTCCTCTTTCTTGTTTTGAAGAGTAAGGACTTCATCATAGATGAAATCAAAGTCAAATGCGGAACTCATATGGAACAAAGCCAGGAAGTCAATTGCATCAACATGAAGTTCATCCAGGACCTTGCGGATCTCATTGGCAAAAGGCTTGGAAACGCTGTTCTCCAGACCTTTCAGCCAGTTCTCTTTCAGGTTCTGTACTCTGATATCATGCACGCTTGTTGCCTTCCTTCCCAGGGATCCGTACTTCTCCTTGAAGTTCATAGCAGACAGATTAACCTCCCTTGTCAGCATCTTGCCTTGGTATCCGATAGATCCTCCACCTATTATGTTTATGGAAACAGGAATGAAGTCATTTGACTTGGATACCGTAGCATTGTACATATTACTTTTCTCTTTCACAATCCCATTCCTGGTAAGCCTGGCATAAGTATAACCGCCTGCCTTTTCTATGGCCCTTGCAAGAGTAGCACGGAACTTATTCTCTGCCTCAATTCTTTTCTTTGCTTCCTGGTAGGCCAGTTTTGGCATATAGACATCCTTCTCCTGACCGCCTTCAATCGTGATACCGATCTTCTTTAAAGCATACTTACGGTCCGTGAACTCCCTTAACTGTGCTGTCTTCTGCCTTAACTGTTTGACGGATGGACGGCCTACCTTTGTGTCTACTGTAGGGATCTCAAACATGGATGAACTCAATCCAAAATCTTCTGGCGTTATCGTAGGATCCTTCCGCAGTTGCCTTTTATATTTGGCTTCAGCCTTGGTTAAGGCTTCACCATACAGTCTTAACTCTTTTGCATAAAATGATTCTTGTTTTGGCATTATATATTCCTCCTTATAAGGATATTATAACTGAAAGAAAAGGGAGGATGTCCTCCCTTGGCTTGGCCTAGGCCTCAAACGGATATCCCAGGTCCTCAATCTTTTCGGCAGACAGTTCCTTCCGTTCCCACTTCCCATCTTTCTGGGCAGGTGCGATGGACTGGGAGAGACGGATCTCATCATCTGCTCCAGTCGGTACTGGAAGGGCAACAGAGAAGGCTGTGTGATCAGGAGTTACTCTGACCAGTTTGGCACTGACCATGAACGTGATGTCATCATGTTCAGCCAGAGCAAACGACATAGCGGTTCTTCCTGCCTCATTGGTATAGATGAAGGACAGTTTGCTCATCGGTACCAGGATACGCTTCCATTCCTTTTTAGTTGCTGTCTGATCAGCAGTGTTCAGTGTGTTTTTCTTTAATGCCATATTATTTCCTCCTTATGTATTGGCATAGCCTAGGACACCTCCTGGCTACACCTATAGAGTATCACACCCTAGTGTGATTGTAAAGCAGGAGGGTACAGATTGGCACGCACGGGCCTGTGTGCACCCGGATCGGAATGAACAGATGTGCAGAGGTGCGAACGGATGTGCAGAATGCCTTGGTGAACAATTGTGCATGATTGTGAACAAATGCTCACGGAGGGCGGTATCAACATCATTACCTT
>Ga0256404_1006861_pt1 | contig 18443 bp, 18 predicted proteins | sample RumenRJG_01DNA_FD_185990 | JGI IMG/M metagenome (GOLD analysis project Ga0256404, IMG submission 185990) | Bovine rumen microbial communities from Lethbridge, Alberta, Canada - RJG_01 | ecosystem: Host-associated > Mammals > Digestive system > Stomach > Rumen | place: Canada: Alberta | collected...
AGGGCCTTATGGACGCAGCATCATATAAAGCGACAACCGAGTAGATATGGATCATTTTGCATATTTTCCTCAGACAGAGGGGGATATAAAGGCAATGCTGGAGAGGATAGGAGTCAATAGCCTTGACGACCTCTATAGCGATGTGCCCGGGGAGTTCATGTTCAAAGGCGAATATGATCTCCCGGACGCTCTGTCTGAAACCGAAGTCAGGTCTTTCTTCGAAGATTTGGCCGAGAAGAATGTTCCTCTAAAGATTTTTGCCGGGGCTGGGGCCTATGACCATTATTCGCCGTCCGTCGTCCAGAATATCATCTCCCGCTCGGAGTTCCTCACTGCATATACACCATATCAGTGCGAGATTTCCCAGGGGACTTTGAGGTATATATTCGAGTACCAGAGTATAATTTGTGCTCTGACCGGAATGGATGTTTCAAATGCCTCGATGTATGACGGACCGACTGCGGCTGCTGAAGCCATGATGCTCTGCATGGCCAGCACAAAAAAGAAAACCAGGGTTCTCCTTTCAGACGGTCTTTTACCTCATGTAGTGAAGACTGTCGAGACATATGCCAAGTACCACGGTATCGAGATTGGACATGCTCCTGTAATGAATGGGCAAACTTGCATCAATTGCCTTAAGGCTGAGCTCTCCAAGGGTGACGTTGCAGGAGTTATTCTCCCTTCAATCAATCGTTTCGGTATTGTCGAGGATCACTCTGGCTTTGGCGAGGCGATACATGGAGCAAAAGCTCTCATGGTAGAATATTGCGACCCGTCCGCTCTTGCTGTTGTCAAGTCTCCCGCTGAATGGGGCGCTGACATAGCAGTCGGAGACGGGCAGCCTCTCGGCATTCCGGTATGTTTCGGTGGTCCCTATGTCGGATTCATGGCCGCAAAGAAGGATTATCTCAGAAAGCTACCCGGTCGTATAGTCGGTCAGACTGTCGACAGGGAAGGAAAGAGGTCTTATGTCCTTACCCTCCAAGCCCGCGAGCAGCATATCCGCCGCGAAAAAGCGACTTCTAACATCTGCTCCAATCAATCACTGATGGCCCTATATGTTACAGTATACGCATCACTTATGGGTCCAGAGGGACTGAGGAAAGTTAACGAACTCTCCTCAGCGGGAGCCCACTATCTGTATAACCGTCTTCTTTCGACCGGCAAGTTCGAGGAGGTATTCCCGAATAAGCCTTTCTTGAAAGAGTTTGTACTGAAACCACTTATCCCAATTGCTGACCTCCAGAAGAAGCTGAAAGACAATGGGTTCTTCGGAGCCCTTGCAACTGAGGAAGGATTTGTTTCATTTGCAGTCACAGAAAAGCGGACACCGGAAGAAATCGATGCCCTTGTTAAAGTTGTGGAGGAATAGGTTATGAAGTATTACGATAAACTCATATTCGAATTTTCAAAGGAAGGTAATATTGGATATTCACTTCCTCGTAACCGCTATTCCGAGACACCTTTGCTCCCTTCTTCTGTCGCAAGGGAAGCTCCTCTACCGCTTCCCGAGGTAAGCGAAGTAGATGTGGTTCGTCATTATACCAATCTTTCCCAGATGAACTTCGGCGTCGATACCGGTTTCTATCCGCTCGGCAGCTGCACTATGAAATACAATCCGAAGATTAATGAGGAGATTGCCGCAATGCCGGCTTGGAACAGTATCCATCCTCTTCAGGATGAGGATACCGTCCAGGGTGTGCTGGAAGTGTATTATAACATGGAAAAGTCTCTAGCCGCAATTACGGGCCTTTCCAAGTTCACATTCAACCCTTGCGCCGGAGCTCATGGAGAACTTACCGGACTCATGATTATGAAACGGTATCATGAACTGAGGGGAGACTCTGCAAGAAAGAAGATTATCGTACCGGACAGCGCCCACGGGACCAACCCGGCTTCTGCCGCAGTCTGCGGTTTTGAAGTTGTCGAGGTGAAGTCTTTGGAGAATGGAAGGATTGATGTTGCCGCGCTGGAAACACTTCTGGATGAGACTGTTGCCGGCATTATGATGACTAATCCCAATACTCTTGGTCTATTTGAAACCGAGATCAAGGAAATCGCTGCTCTTGTCCATAAGGCCGGAGGCCTTCTGTACTACGATGGAGCCAATATGAATCCTCTTATGGGCGTCGTTCGTCCAGGCGATATGGGCTTTGACATAATGCATCTGAATCTCCACAAGACTTTCTCCACCCCTCACGGCGGAGGAGGCCCTGGAAGCGGCCCGGTGGGAGTTGCAAAGCATCTTGAAGCTTGCCTGCCACTTCCTCATGTTGTTAAGGGAGAAGACGGGAAATTCCATATTGAAAAGGAGAATGGTACAACAGCCGGAAAGGTTTCCGGTTTTATGGGTAATTTTGGTGTCATCCTAAGGGCATACACTTACATTTTGATGCTTGGAAAGCAGCACCTCAGGAGCGTAGGACAGCTCTCTGTTCTCGGAGCCAACTATATCAAGGAAAGCCTCAAAGACGTCTATAAATTACCTATCGGGGGCGTCTGCAAGCATGAATTCGTATTCGACGGACTCGTCAATGACGGGGCTCATGACGATGTCCCTGGGGCGACTACCCTGGATGTGGCCAAGAGGCTTCTTGACTTCGGGTTCCATGCTCCAACGATTTATTTCCCTCTTCTTTTCCACCAGGCGATAATGATCGAGCCGACCGAAACAGAGTCAAAAGAAACTCTGGATTCTTTCATAGAGGTAATGAGGGAAATAGCAAAGGAAGCGGCTGAGGATCCTAATATACTCCACGAGGCACCTCACAATACACCTGTCCGCCGTCCCGATGAGACAGCGGCAGCACGAAATCCGATACTGAAATATCAGGATGCAATATAAATGAGTAAGAGTATAACTATCATCGGAGCAGGTCCCGGTGGATACGAGACTGCTGCAGCGGCAGCCGAAAAGGGGTTCGACGTCACTTTGATTACCGACGGACCCCTTGGCGGCACCTGCCTTAACGAAGGATGCATTCCCACAAAGTGCCTTTGCCGCAATGCCGAGGTCCTTGAAGATTTTGCTCATTCGGAAGAATATGGCATAACAGCAAGTTATTCGTTTGATTTTAAAAAGGCTGTTGAGCGAAAAGAAGCTGTAATTTCTCAGCTTAGAAGCGGGATAGAGTTTCTCCTCAAGAAAGTCAGGATAATCGAGGGAAAAGCCTCTTTTAAAGACTCTCACACTGTTTTGGTTGGGGAGGAAGAGATAGAATCCGATTACATAATAATTGCAACGGGTTCTGTGTCTGCCCTTTTACCGATTCCGGGTAATGACCTCGAGGGGGTAATAACATCCAAAGAGTTACTGTCGATAGATGTAATTCCAAGGAAACTCTGCATCATAGGAGCAGGCGTTATCGGACTTGAATTCGCCTCTATTTTCAATAGCTTCGGGAGTGAAGTGACTGTGCTGGAATATTGTCCGAATGTTCTTCCTCGCTTTGATATAGACCTAGCTAAAAGATTGAAACAAAGCTTGTCAAAAAAAGGCATCTCAATCATTACTTCAGCTAAAGTAGAAAGCATTGAACACTCTCCTGAAGGCCTTGAAGTCAAGTATCAGTTCAAGGATAATCGCTTTTCAATCCTCTCTGACAAAGTTTTGATGGCCGTCGGCAGAAGACCGAATTTAAAGTCTCTTAACTTTGATGAAATTGGTATCGAAACGACGCCTAAGGGTGTTGTAGTCAACAATTATATGCAGACTTCGGTCCCGAATATATATGCAATCGGAGACATTACCGGAGGGATGATGCTTGCTCATGTTGCTACATTCCAGGGCCGCCGCGTCCTTAATCATCTTACTGCAGGATGCCCTTCCGAAGGCCCCGTCGATAAGATTCAGCTTGATTTGGTCCCGGCCGCAGTATTCACCTCTCCGGAGGTCGCAACAATAGGGAAGACAGAGGAAGAGTGCAAGGCTGAAGGAGTCGCCTTTAAAATCCGGAAGTCTTTCTACAGGGCAAACGGGAAAGCTCTGAGCATGAATTCGCCCGATGGCTACTGTAAGATTATCGAGGAAGAGAAATCAGGAAGAATTCTCGGTTGCCATATTATAGGCTCGCACGCTTCAGACCTCATCCAGGAGGTTACAGCTCTGATTTCCATGGATGGGAATATCTATGACCTCTCATCCATTATTCATGCCCATCCGACACTTTCTGAGATAGTTTTGAACGCCGCCGATTAATGCAACTGAGACCGATAGCATATTACAGAGGACAGATTGGGACCAAGTTCGGGGTACCACGTCAGAGTTCACTTGCGAACGCTCTGACTGGGACTATTGTATTCGAACCGGAATTCCGCCGCGAGGAGGCTCTCAGGGGCCTTCTCGGCGAAGATGGATTCGATTGGATTTGGCTCATCTGGGGTTTCAGTCTAAACAATCAGGCAGAAGGGCAGTGGCAGCCGACCGTACGTCCTCCAAGGTTGGGAGGGAACGCATCCATGGGAGTGTTTGCCACAAGATCGCCTTTCCGACCCAATCCAATCGGCCTTTCTGCAGTCCATATTGAAAAGATAGAAAACTCCGAGATAACAGTTTCAGGAGCAGACCTTGCAGATGGGACCCCCATTTACGACATTAAACCTTATCTTGTCTATGCCGACTGCCATCCGGAAGCTTCGAGGGGGTTCGCACCTTCTTCTCCCGAGCCGGTACTGGAGGTGCTGTTTAATGTGGAACTTCCTTTTGGAAAGGAAGATAGAGAAGCTCTGAGGCAGATTCTTTCCCTCGATCCACGGCCGGCATACCAGGATAAAAGTGACAAGAAATACGGTTTGATTTTCGAAGGGTATGATATTAAATTCAGAGTAGATAACGATAAATTGATTGTGACAGATTATGACAGACACTAGATTTGTATTATGCCTTGCCGTTCTTCCGGCACTTATACTTCTCTTTTATACCTATCAGCAGGATAAACTGCAGAGGGAACCCATAGGCCAGGTCCTCAAGGGCTTCCTCTATGGTTGGCTGTCCGTTTTCTGCTCGTTTTTCATATCAGTGCCGGCGAAATTATTCGGTCTTTTCCCTTCCGAGATAACAAACTTCGGCGGAGCTGTCGCGACAGCATTTTTCGGGGCCGCCATTCCGGAAGAGACCGCTAAACTTTTCAGTCTCTGGCTCTTCCTGAGAAACAACAGGAATTTCGATGAGAGAATGGATGGCATTGTCTATGCTGTCGCTGTCGGGATGGGATTTGCTGCGTTCGAGAACATAGAGTATCTGTTTGCTGCAGGCTCTGATTGGGTCACGACCGGCATTGGCCGCTCCATGACCGCTATCCCCGGTCACTTCGGATTTGCCGTACTGATGGGCTATTACTACTCGCTCAACCACTTTGACAGATACAGGGCTCCATTTGCAGGAATTAAAATGTGGCTTTATCCGGTAATTGCCCACGGACTATATGATTCCGTTGCCATGGTAACTGCATTTTCCCCAGAAATCAGTGGAACGATAACAATAGCAATACTTCTTTTCTGTTTTATGATGATAAAATGGGCACGAAAAAGCATGGAAAAGCATCTAATAGCAGATGCATCTTCATCATACGGAATTGACGAACAATAAAAATGACAGGATATCAGGGAATTAAATACTTTCTCGACAGGTACAAGAAGGCTGAGCTCAGGGACATTGCAAATGTCTTTGGGAAAGACCTCTCAATGTCTTTAAAGAAGCACGATATGGCCGAGGAACTCGCCACCTATCTCAGCTGTTCTCCAGCCGAGTGGATGGATTTTATGTTCGAAAGGGATCTTCTGCTTCTTTCCAAACTGGTATCAATGGGACCGGATAAGCCTCTTTTTCTCAATCCGCCAGATTATCCTACCATCCTAGAATTCGGAGGGATCATAAGCAGTGATTCGGCCGAAGGGGAAGACTATCACAAAGTCTGGATTACAGAGGATATTTATAATCTAACCAAACCGCATATAGGTAAGGCCCTAAGAGAGGGAAGACGTAGCGGAAGGTTTGAGATAGAGAGAGTTATGATCGGTTATCTCAACCTTTACGGAATAATACCTTTCGAGATGTACAGCGATCTTCTGGTCGACTATGCATCAAGTCCCTATAGTCCAGGCTATGATAATGTGATGCGTTTTATCGGCAATAATCCGATTACGAAAGTTTATCACTGGTACGACGATGAAGGGAATCTTTACATGTGTTCTCCGTCAGTGGAGGATCCGGGACAGTTGGTCAGCGACAGGAAAGCATTTACCGAGGCGGGGGAATACAAGAAATTCTCGATTGAAGATGCAATAGAGGCCGGTCGCGGCGCCCCTTATTTTATATTCGGGATGAATACCGATACCGGACAATCTCTGGACATGATGCTTAAGTCTCTAGGCTACGAAGGTGATGACCTGATTTGGGAAGAACATGAAATTTGGATGTGCGCTCAAAACCCCGAAGTCAATATATCTCTGTTCGACTCCGTAACGAGCCTCGTAGACAGTATCCCGACTGAGGAAATGTACATCTCATATCTGAGAATAATTGCTGACTATGCCAACAACGCTCCCAAGTGGGTTCTGAATGGACATTCTGCAGAGGAGACCGGTTACTTGAGGGTTGATCCCAGCCTGGAGGCATCTGAAGATGGTCAAGAGGATTCCCATCCTCACTGGGAAATGCCTTTCCCTACAATTTCAGACGGTTATTCAGATGTTATTGAAACAGATCCCCAGCTAGATAGCCTGCTCTCAAAAATGCCGGTCGGATTTCCCTTCGGCATGGCAATTCCGCACGTTTCCGGTGATGATCCTTGTCCTTGCGGGAGCGGTCTGAAGTATTCCAACTGCCACGGAAAAATAAAAAGTTGATTTTTTCGTGCAGTATTTTTAATACCCGATAATTTATTGAGCGTATGAATAATAAGATTATTTCGCTCATTATTTTTCTAATGCTTCTTCCTCTCTCTTGCATGAAGGAAGAAGCAACAGTCTTGGATGGTCCATACAGCTCATATGTAACCAGTTCATCCCCTAAAGATGCAATAGCAACAGTAAGAGTGGAAGAAGGGAAGGTGGTTCTCGTTCTCTCGAATAAGAACCGGGTCTTCCCTCTAAATTGGGATCTGGCTATTCCAAAGGAGCCTTACAGAGCTATGGTAGAATACGTCAAAGTAAGTGTAGAGAATGATCCAAATAAGAATTATGTCCATCTTTTATGGCTGGAACCGATTCAGACCGGGAATATTATTCTTGATACTGTGACCCCATCTTCTGCCAAGGCTGCAGACCCTGTCGGTATCGTCAAAGATGAATTCACCTCACTCGAAGATAGGTTCCTTACAATTCATTATAAGATAAATACTTCCGGAACCATTCCTCATAGCTTCTCTCTGACTCCGGGGGAGGAAAAAAATGAGATTGTTCTCCTTCATGATGCTCATGGAGATGCTCCCACATACTTGGAGGAAGGACTGATTGCTTTCCCGCTCGATCAAATTCTACCGGTAAGCGGGAGGGCAAAACTATCGGTCTCATACCGAGACCTTGACAATAATATATCAACGCTGCAGTTTGAATACAACTTATAGCAGTTATAACGAAATAGACCTGGCCAACCGACTCAAGAAGCAGGACAGATCGGCGATGAGAGATTTCTATTCTTCCACCGTCGGTTATCTTACAGGGGTCTGCAGCAGATATATTCCCGATAACGATGTAGTAAAAGATATTCTCCAGGAAGCATATATAAAGATATTTAAATCTATTGATAAGTTCCAATACAGGGGAGCGGGGTCACTTAAAGCGTGGGTGACAAGGATTGTTGTCAATGACTGTTTGAAGTCATTAAAGAAGAAAAAGAATGTACAGCTGATTGATAACAAGTACCCCGATATACCTGACGAAGAGGATACTGATCCCGGAATTGGAGATTTGCCGATGAACGTAATATTGGATATGATCCGGTCTCTTCCGGATGGATACAGGACGGTATTCAATCTATTCGTTTTTGAGAACAAAAGTCACAAGGAGATTGCCTCGCTTCTTGGAATAAAGGAAAACTCATCAGCATCACAATATTTCAGGGCAAGGATGATGCTTGTTGAGAAAATTGAAAAATACAGGAAAGAACATAGATAGTTTTGCAATGGAAGATTGGAAGAAAGAGTTAAAGTCCCGTTTCGACGACTTTCAGATGAGGGAGCCTGAAGGTCTGTGGGACTCTATTGAAAAAGAGCTTCCGGATAAGAAGCGGAAAGTGATTCCATTTGGATGGATCACTCTCGCTGCTGTAACGGCAGCAGCAGCTCTCGCTGTCTTTGTTGTTCCTAAGGGTAGAAATGCGGGCAAGTTGCCTGAACCTATCGCTGTTTTGGAAGAGGCTCCCGCTTCCTTTGACGAGAATGTATCTATCCCTGCGGAGATTCCTTCAGCTCCTATACCCCCCGTATCCGCCAAGGCTATTGCAGAGGTCTTTCCGGTACAAAACGAGCAGATATCGATAGAATCGGTTATGACTGAAGAAGTGGTTGGAGAAGTGGCTCAAGAAGTGGCTCAAGAGGGGAAAGAAAAAGCGGAACGACTTGATAATGAGTTTATTGACAGTCCAATCGTCGCTATACCAAAGAAAAAGGGCGGTCTCTCATATAAGATTTCCACCTCGGCATCCCGGACATCAACTACATCATCGTCCGGGTATGGTAATTCAATTTTAGGCACAAGGTCGGACATTTCTCTCGATTCATATTCGAATATGATGCGCCTTCTTTCCACCAATCAGGCAACAGAAAAGACGGTAACTCACAGAATGCCGGCAAGAATCAGCTTCGATGTTGTATATAATATTACAGACCGTATCGGTATCGGGACCGGACTATCGAGAACATCGCTTTCAAGCAATATTCACAGCGGGACTTCCACCATGTACACTGATTCGGAACAGAAGATGGTGCTTTTGGGTATCCCGATTTCTCTATACTATGGAATTCCTCTTTCCGCCAAATGGCTTGAAGTATATGCCTCGGTCGGAGGAATGTGGGAAAAAGCAGTCGATTACTCACTGGATTCTCATGAATACATCGGCGGGCAAAAGACATCGACCAAATCTCACTCCGAAGAAGTCCCCTCGTACAATCAATGGTCTGTCAATGCAGTCGCCGGAGTGAGAATCAGTCTCTCCGAAAAATCGGCGTGGTCAGTTTTTGCTGAAGGAGGGGCCGTCAGGCACTTCGACAACGGCAGCGAGATCCCTACGATATACAATGACAAGCCGCTGATGCCTCTTGTCAATTTCGGCCTTAGATATAGTCTAAATAACTAATCCTCAAGGAATTCCTGAAGAAGAGAATATACAAGGTGGACAGGGAAGCCCACAACATTGAAATAGGACCCTTCAATCCTTGTAATACCGATGTACCCTATCCATTCCTGGACACCGTATGCTCCAGCCTTGTCAAAGGGGTGGTAAGTGTCGACATAATATTCTATCTCGTTGTCAGATAGGTCTTTGAACCATACCAAGGTAGTATCAGTAACGGTTTTGATTCTTCTGGAGTCCCTGATAGTAACGGCAGTCGTGACTTTATGCTCCCGTCCCGAAAGGTCCCAAAGCATCCTCACAGCATCCTCGCGTCCATGCGGTTTCCCGAGAATCTCATCGGAGAGAATGACCATTGTGTCGGCTGTAATAAGTATCTCGTCATCAGCTAGAGGACGGTGGAATCCCAGAGACTTTCCTTCCGACATCAATACAGGGACCTCATCATATGGAGTATCAGGGGAGTAGGATTCAGAAAAAGTGTTTCCGGTGTCGACTATGAAATCGATATTCAGTCCTGCCATGAGCTCTCTCCTTCGCGGAGAATTGCTCCCAAGTATGATTTTCCTGCCCTTAAGATCCATTATTAGAATCTCTTTTTATAGTCGCATGCATCGAAAACCCACCTTCCTGCGGCTTTCATTGTCCTTTCAAATCCATCCCTGATGCAGCCCTTGCCGCCGGGATAATCAGATACCCAGTCGGCACTGTCCTTTACATCCTGGACCGCGTCAGAAGGGCAAATACCAATACCGGCCGCGACTATGGTCTCAATATCCGGAAGATCATCACCAAAGTACATAACCTCTTCCGGCTTTAGGGAATATTTCCTGCAAAAATCATTGAAATCAGCTATCTTGTCTCTTGAGCCAAGATACACATCGTCTTCTTTTATTCCGCAAGAGCGAAATCTTTCCCGGATACTACCGGAACGGCCTCCTGTGATGACGGCGACGGGATAACCATTCATCGTCGCCATCCTTACTGCAAAGCCGTCCTTTGCATCGAATGTCCTGTATAGCTGACCTTCAAGGTCACAGAGAATACCGCCGTCGGTCATTACACCGTCAACGTCGAAGGCAAAAGCCTTGATTCTCTTCAGTACGCTTATATCCGGTACCGCCATTAGGACTTGCTGCCTCCTCCGATAGGACCGAATCCGCCAAGATTGAACGTGCCTCCTTGATTCTTCGGCTGACCTTCAAGGTCTATGAGACCGAAGTTGGCTTCGTACTTGCTGATATTGTCGAACAGTGCATTGAGGAGCCTTTTGGCATGTTCCGGGGTCATCACAATCCTGTTTGAGATTTCCGGTTTGGGAAGTCCTGGGAGATTGGTAGCGAAATCAATGATGAATTCGCTGCGTGAGTGGGTGATAATTGCGAGGTTTGAATATGAGCCCTTTGCGATTTCGGGCTTGAGATCGAGGCTGATCTGTTTCTGCTGGTTATTGTTATCCATAATATGTATCTGTTTTCTGATGGCAAAATTAATAAAAATTGTTATTTTTGTAGACTATTGAACGAAGATTATAAAAGTAAAAACTAATATGGAACAATTATCGGCGAAGTACAATCCCTCCGAGGTCGAAGATAAGTGGTACGCCTATTGGCTGAAACACAAGCTTTTCCACTCTGAACCATCTGAAAAGGAGCCTTATACTATAGTTATTCCGCCGCCAAACGTGACAGGCATTCTCCATATGGGACATGTCCTGAACAATACCCTCAATGACGTTCTGATCCGTAAAGCCCGCATGGATGGGAAAAATGCATGCTGGGTGCCGGGAACCGACCATGCTTCCATTGCTACCGAGAACAAGGTTGTCGCAAGGTTGAAAGAGCAGGGTATCAAGAAGGAAGATCTTACTAGGGAAGAGTTTCTCAAATACGCTTGGGAATGGAAAGAGGAGCATGGCGGTATTATCCTTAAACAACTCCGCAAGCTTGGAGCATCCTGCGACTGGGACCGCACCAAATTCACAATGGACCCTGACCTGAGCCAGGCTGTTATAAACACCTTCGTCTATTTCTATAAAAAAGGACTTATATATAAAGGTGTCAGGATGGTCAATTGGGACCCTGAAGGACTTACTGCTGTCAGTGACGAGGAAGTAATCCACAGGGACACAAAGAGCCATTTCTATCACCTTAAATACTATATTTCCGATGGAAACGGAAAACCGACCGACAAGTATCTGGTGATTGCCACTACCCGTCCCGAGACAATCATGGCCGATGCTGCCATTTGCGTGAACCCTGCAGATGAAAGGCATTTCTGGCTTCATGGGAAGAAGGTTCTCATCCCTCTTATCAACAAAGAGATTCCTGTCATCGAGGATAGCTACGTAGAGATGGACTTCGGTACCGGATGTCTTAAGGTTACCCCGGCTCATGATGTGAACGACTACGAAATCGGTCTCAGGCATAACCTCCCTGTCACTGACATTATTGACGAGCACGGAAGGCTCAATGAAAAGGCTCAGATACTCGTAGGGGAGGATAGGTTTGTAGCTAGAAAGAAGATCGTGAAAATGCTGGAGGAATCCGGCAATCTGATAAAGGCCGAAGAATATATTTCTCCGGTAGGATATTCAGAAAGGACCAATGCAGTAATTGAGCCGCGCCTTTCTGCTCAGTGGTTCCTCAAGATGGACAAACTAGCTGAAGCGGCACTGGAGACTGTTGAAAGCGGTAAGACACGCCTGATTCCGGATAAGTATCGCAATACATACCGTCATTGGATGGAGACAGTCCGCGACTGGTGCATCAGCCGCCAGCTGTGGTGGGGACAGCGTATCCCGGCTTACTATCTGCCGGATGGAAGGTATGTTGTTGAGAGTTCTCCGGAGGAAGCGTTGAAAGCCGCTCAGGCCCTCGATCCTGCAATAACCGCTGCTGATCTGCGTCAGGATGAGGATGTTCTCGATACATGGTTCAGTTCATGGCTCTGGCCTATCTCCGTTTTTGATTCTGAGAAGCCCGGACATCCTGAAAAAGAGCCCAATGCTGACCTTAAATACTACTATCCCACCAATGACCTTGTCACCGGCCCTGATATTCTATTCTTCTGGGTGGCCAGGATGATAATGGCTGGAAACGAGTTTATGGGCAAAGAGCCTTTCTCCAACGTCTACCTGACCGGTATCGTTCGTGACAAGATTGGCCGTAAAATGTCAAAGCAGCTCGGCAATTCTCCAAATCCTCTTGATCTTATCGAGAAGTACGGGGCAGATGCCGTAAGGATCGGAATGCTGCTTTGCTCATCGGCAGGCAATGATATTTTCTACGATGAAAGCCAGATTGAGCAGGGAAGAAACTTCTGCAACAAGATATGGAATTCTTATCGTCTTATTAAAGGCTTTACTGTAGATAACGATGCCAAACAGCCTGAAGCATCGAAGGTTGCAGTTAAATGGTTTACATATAGACTCAGCCAGGCGATCGAGACTGTAGAAGACCATTATTCAAAGTTCCGCATCTCAGATGCTCTCATGACAATCTACAAACTCTTCTGGGACGATTTCTGCTCATGGTATCTTGAGCTCATTAAGACTCCTTTCGTGGATGGAAAACCTCTTCCTATGGACAAGGAGACTTATGAGGCGACAGCAAGATTCTTCGACAGTCTTCTGAGGATGATTCATCCTGTCATGCCTTTCATCACGGAAGAGCTCTGGCAGAATATGGAAGAAAGGAAGGATGGAGAGTCCATAATGTTCGCTCCGACTCCCGCCGTCGCTGAGTACGATAAGTCCTATCTCGAGTGGTTCGAAATGGCGGAGGAGGCTATAAACGGTATCCGTGCTACAAGGAATCAAAAGAACATCTCTCCCAAGGAGACTCTTCCCCTCAAGGTGAAAGGGGAGTTCCCGGAGGAGATGATGAGTGTTGTATCGAAGCTTGCCAATACTTCCTCAATCGAAATAGTTTCAGCTTTTGAAGAGAGCAACGGTGTCGGTTTCATGGTAAGGACAGTCGAACTCTTCATCCCTCTTAACGGACTAGTCAACGTCGAAGAGGAGATTGCAAAACTAGAAAAAGACCTGGAGTATCAGAAGAAATTCCTCGAAAGTGTGAGGAAAAAACTCTCAAACGAGCGCTTTACTGCCAATGCTCCGGCCGCCGTCATCGAAAACGAGAGGAAAAAAGAGGCTGATAGCCTCTCCAAGATTGAAAGTTTCGAATCGCAGCTTAAAGCATTAAGAAACAACTAATAAAACTAATTAGTTAATACTTATAACATTTTTGTTATGATGTATTTTGAGACCAGTTTTCCTGTAAGATACTACGAAACGGACCAAATGGCAGTGGTTCACCACTCAAATTATATCAGATATTTCGAAGTAGCAAGGAATATGATGATGGCAGACGGGGGATTCCCAATCGAGGTATGCGAAAAGGAAGAAGGAGTGATGACTCCGATTGTATCCGTCGAATGTAAATTCAAGCATCCCGCAAGGATGGGAGATATACTGACAGCAAGCGCATCAATCGACAGTGTACCCCTGGCCAAGCTTACAATAGATCAGAAAGTAGTCAATCAGAATGGAGAGGTATGTGCTGAAGGGAAGGTGGTAATCGGATTCATCGATGCCAAGACATTCCGCCCTGTAAGGTGTCCTGAGAAACTGGCAACATTAATAGAAAAACGTTTAAACGACAGATAGTATGAACACATTTTTAATTTACCCTCTTGCACTTGGCACATGGGAGATTGTAGCCATTGTGCTTGTTATCCTCCTTCTTTTTGGCGGCAAAAAGATTCCTGAACTCATGAAAGGCCTCGGAAAAGGTGTCAAGAGTTTCAAACAGGGAATGAACGAAGTTGAAAAAGAAATCGGCGATATCGACAATGATATCAAGAATACCGGTTCGGACAACAAGTAAATAAAAAAGTGTCTTCCGAAGGGAATGAAATGTCCTTCTGGGACCACCTTGAAGTATTGAGAGGAACCTTGTTCCGCTCAATACTTGCTATTCTCATCTTCACTGTTGTATTCCTCTCTATCAAAGGACCTCTTTTCAAGATGGTCTTATGGCCGACTTCTGAAGATTTTATCCTATATAAGATGCTCCATCTTCCATTCAAGATGGAACTTATCAATATAGATGTTTCGGCCCAATTTTTCGTCCACCTTAAGGTCTCCGTGCTTGCTGCAGTAGTGATAGCCTTTCCATATATAATATGGGAAATATGGAGATTTGTTTCGCCTGCACTCTACGATAATGAGAAAAAAGCTGTAGGAAAAGCCTTTGGGATGTCCTCCGGGCTGTTTTATCTCGGAGCAGCTATCGGTTATTTCATCGTTCTCCCTGTCTGCCTTATGTTCTTCATGAACTATACTGTCAGCGATGATGTGGCTAATACAATATCTCTTAACTCCTACATCTCGCTGTTTGTATCAATGGTCTTCCTGATTGGGCTGATTTTCGAGTTTCCGACAGTCGTAGTGGTGCTGTCGAGCCTGGGCATCCTGACAAAGGACCATTTGAGAAAATACCGCAAGTACGCTTTTGTCGTAATCCTTATTTTGGCCGCTTTTATAACTCCTAGCGACCCTGTATCCATGTTCGTTCTTGCTGTCCCTCTCTATGCTCTATATGAATTCAGCATTCTGATGTGCAAGAAGGGAGTGCCGGAAGACGAGGAAGAAACGGAAACTGCAGAATGATATCACTCAGTAATGTGACCGTGGCTTTCGGGAGTTTCACTCTCCTGGACAATGTAAGCCTTCATATCAGCGAAAGCGACAAAATAGGCCTTGTCGGGAAAAACGGGGCCGGTAAGTCGACGCTTATGAAGCTCATCACCGGGGAAATGTCTCCTACCGTCGGTCACATCGATAAGCCATCAGGGATACGCATCGGCTACCTTCCCCAGATCATGGAACATCATAAGGGGAAAAGTGTCATAGACGAGGTAATGACTGTCTTCGACCATATTACTGATATGGAGACCGAGTTGGCATCAATCAACGAAGAACTTGCGAACAGAAGCGACTATGAATCCGATGAATACGCATCATTAATTGAACGTATTAATCAGATTAATGATATCTTATCTCTCGAATCCGGAGAGTCTCCTGCAGTATTAGCCGGAAAAACTCTCAGGGGACTTGGATTCAAGGATGATGAGTTCTCAAGGAAAACCGAGACGTTCAGTCAAGGGTGGAACATGAGGATTGAGCTTGCAAAGATTCTTCTCTCTAAGCCTGAAGTCCTTCTTCTTGACGAGCCTACCAACCACCTTGATATCGAGTCCATCGAGTGGTTCGAAGATTATCTGAAAAGTTTCAGGGGTTCTGTTCTTCTGGTTTCTCATGACAGGAAGTTCCTCGATAACGTAACTAACCGCACTGCTGAGATACTTCTTGGACATATCCACGATTATAAAGTACCATACAGCAAGTACGTCGACCTCAGGGCTGAGAGAATTGCCCAGCAGACCGCTGCCTATGAGAACCAGCAGCGGATGATAGAGAAGACAGAGGATTTTATCAACCGTTTCCGTTACAAGCCTACAAAATCCAACCAGGTTCAATCCAGAATCAAGGCTTTGGAAAAGTTGGAAAGGATCGAGATAGATGATGTGGATAAGTCTTCGATGACATTGAAATTTCCTCCTGCACAGCGATCCGGTGACGTTGTCTTCAAAGGGAAGGATCTCACTGTAGGCTATCCGGGCAAGATTGTATTCTCAGACGCCCAAGTAGAGATAAAAAGGGGAGAGAAGGTTGCTCTTGTCGGCCGCAACGGAGAAGGAAAGACAACCCTTATGAGGGTGATAATGGGTCAGCTGGAACCGGTTTCCGGCGAAGCAAAGGTCGGCCATAATGTAAACATAGGATACTATGCCCAGAATCAGGAAGATGTGCTGGACAAGAATAGAACCGTCTTTGAAACTCTTGACAGAGTGGCAGTTGGAGAAGTCAGGACAAAACTAAGGGATATTCTCGGCGCCTTCCTTTTCAAGGGAGAAGATATAGACAAGAAGGTTTCCGTACTCAGTGGAGGAGAAAGAGCGCGTCTTGGTATGGCTTCGCTTATGCTGGAGTCCCATAATGTGCTTGCCCTTGATGAGCCTACCAACCATATGGATATCCGCTCCAAGGATATCCTGAAGCAGGCTCTTAAATCTTTCGATGGCACTCTGGTCGTTGTATCTCACGACAGGGATTTCCTTGACGGGCTTGTAGACAAACTTTATGAGTTCAAGGACGGTAAGGTTAGAGAGCATCTTGGAAGCGTCAGTGATTTCCTACTGAAAAAGAAGATGGAATCCCTAAATGAGCTCGAAAGAAGCACACCGGTTGCCTCTGAGGAGATTAAGAGTTACGGAAAAGATGATTCCAGAAAGAACTTTGAGGTCAAGAAGACAGCCTCCAAAGAACTCAGGAAGATTCAGAATAGAATCAACTTCCTCGAGAGTGAAATCTCAAAGCTTGAGAAGAAGATGGGAGCCATAGAGCAAAAGCTGTCTGCTCCGAGTGAGAGCGACGATGTAATGGAGCTCACACGAGATTATCTCGAGTGTAAAATGAGAAATGATTCATTCACTGAGGAATGGGGAGAATTAATGGCTAAATTGGACAATTAATTAAATCTTAATATCATGATTAAAAAGTATTTAATTCCAGTTATCGCGAGTATCGCTTTATGTTTTGCGGGAAGCTTTGCAGCTTCTGCTCAGACTGCGCTTTCGGAGTTTAACACCATCGATGTGGAGAATGACTTCGAAGTAACCCTGGTCAAAGGTTCCTATGCTATCGCTCTTACTGTAGACAGTGCTATGGATCCTTATATTAGGGCATATGTAAAAGGAAAGACTCTGTATATTGGAGTTGATGAAAAGGCCGTTCCCAAGGATGTCAAGAAGATGTATAAAGGGAAAAACGCACCTGAAAAGATTCTCCGTGCAGTAGTATATGCTCCCCAGATAAATGAAATCTCTCTTAAAAACAATTCTACCTTGATTGGGACTGAAGAGTTCGCAACAGATAGATTTACTCTCTTCGTAGGGGACAAAGCTATGCTCAAATCCCTCAATGTCTACTCTACCCAGGCGAATATCACAATGAAGAAGAACGGATCTGCTATCATGGCGCTTCGTTCGAGCGGTGACGTCCAGGTCGAGTCATCAAATAATTCAAATCTCCAGATCAACGGCCTCGAGTGCAAGGACCTCAAGATTACCACAGGTAATTCCGCACAAATCGCGACATCCGGGAATTCCCATACTGTTGCTGTCGTATCTGACGGATCATCAACTACTTCCATTACTACTAATACCGAGACCGTATACATTACCGCATCCGGTTCTTCAAAAGTCAATGTCACCGGTACCGCTTCACTCCTTTCCGTAAAGGGAAGCCGCTCATCGGTAATTGATACAATCAATCTGCCGGTCAATGAGGCTGAATGCGAAATGAGCAACGGAACTCTCAATCTCGCTGTCGCCAAGAAACTCAGTGTCAATCTTTCCAACGGCGCCGAGGTATACTACAGCGGCCAGCCGGAGATTATCCTTAAGGACAAGATTGTCAAATCAACTCTAGCGCCCTATCAGGCAAAGTAATATGCGATTCATCGATTCTCACAGTGATACTCCCTCTCAGATCTATCGCCTGAGGGATATCACTGTGGACGGTGATCACGCTCATGTCGATTTCCCCAAAATGCTAAGGGGCGACGTGGGCGGCTCTTTTTTCTCACTATACACATCACCGGAGAAGACCGGTGATGAACCCACCATATATGCCCTAGAGTTGATCTCAGGGGTGTATGATACTATCGCGAGATCATTTGGAAAGGCTGCGCTTGCTGTTTCTCCTGATGATTATCGGCTCAATAGCAGTAAAGGGGTATTATCAATTTTCATGGGAATGGAGAATGGCTCTCCCATAAAAAAATCCATTTCCTTACTCAGGACATTCTATAAAATGGGGGTCAGATATATGACCCTTACCCATAACAAAGACAATTTCATAGCTGATTCGGCGGCCCAGGGGACTACGTGGCATGGGCTCAGCCCATTCGGAAGGGAAGTGGTCTCTGAAATGAACAAGCTGGGAATGATGGTCGACATTTCGCACAGCTCTGACGAGACTTTCTGGGACTGCATTGAGTTCTCCAAGGCTCCGATAATAGCC
>Ga0256404_1006862_pt1 | contig 18436 bp, 15 predicted proteins | sample RumenRJG_01DNA_FD_185990 | JGI IMG/M metagenome (GOLD analysis project Ga0256404, IMG submission 185990) | Bovine rumen microbial communities from Lethbridge, Alberta, Canada - RJG_01 | ecosystem: Host-associated > Mammals > Digestive system > Stomach > Rumen | place: Canada: Alberta | collected...
TATATTGAAAAAGGAATTAATACATCATTAATAGAATTATATATAAATTATAAAATACATGAATTTAAAAAAGAAAAAATATATAATATATTTAAAATTCCTAAAAAAGATGGTGGAATGAGAATTATATCTGAACCAGTTGAAGATATAAAAAAGAATTGTAAAGAATTATTATATATTTTAAATAAAAGTTTTAATAAAAGAATATCTAAAAAAGAAAGTTATCAGTTTGCATATATAAATAAAAGAAGTATTCTTCAAAATGCAAATATTCATAAAAATAATAAATATGTAATAAAATTTGATATAAGAAAATTTTTTGATAATTGTCGTTTCAATATGTTTAAAAAATATATAGAATATTTTTATAAAAATTTAAAGGCTTATTATTATGATGAAATAGAAAATTTATTAAAAAATGTTTTAATTGATCCTAATACTGGTGGATTATATATGGGCAATCCATTATCAGGTGTTCTTTCCAATATGATTATTCATCCTTCAGCAGTATATATAAAAAATATTTGTAATAAATATAATATATCATTTTCAATATATGCTGATGATATAACTTTTAGTTGTGATGATATTTCTAATGAATATTTTAATAAAAATTTTCTTAAAAAAGTAATCTTAGAAGCTTTTAAAGATTATAACCTTAATTTTGAATTAAATGAAGATAAAACTAGAAAACTAAAAAATAATGGTAGAAGGATAACTGGTGTAAGAATAAATCATAGAAATGAAACAACACCAGATAGATATCATTACAATTTATTAAAATCGGTTTTAGAACATTTAGAGCATAATAAAAAAATTACTATGACAAAAAATGAGTTACAAGGAAGAATATCTTATTACCTTTATATTGATAGTAGTGGAAAATTTAGAAAATTAATTAATAAATATTATTATATACTGAAAGATTATGGTATAAATATATCAGATCAATATATAGATGAACATCCTGGAATTGTAACATTATTTTGATAATTAAGGAGAAAGAAAATGAAAAATATAAATAGAGAAAATCTTATTAAAATTACTCTTCATAGAAATGCATTAAATAAAATTGATATTAATAAAAGACCATTTTATGAAAGTGGTTATAGTTATAATATGGAAATGGCTCGTAAATTAACTTTATATGATACGATTAAAAAAATAGATAATAATAATACAATTATTAATGATTTTATAATTGAAAATAAATTATTATTTACAATTTATTTCTTATCTGAATTATATAAAGATAATAGAAAAGTAAAGAAAATTTTCTCTCTTTTAATAGAAACAGGATTAAAATCTCTAAAAAAAGAAAATCTTTTAGATAAAAATTATGATATAAATATTATACTTGATAATTTAAATTCTTTAAATGAAATAAAAGAAGAATTTACTATATTAAAAAAAGCATTTTCATATTATTTATCTGAATTAACTTTAGGAATAGGAGGAAGTCCATCATATAATAATGGTTATAGTTATTTAAATCCAAATTTAAGTGGGTCTAATTTAATTAAAAAAAATTATAATTTTAGAGAATTATTTACAATATTTAATTATTCTCAAATTAAAGAAATTTTAGATTATATTAATAATAGTGAATTAACTATTCACGATTTTGCAGAAAATATTGTAAAAATTACTAAACATAATAAAAATGAAGTTTTTTATAATGAATATTTTGAATATTTAAAAAGAATATTAAAATATAATAAAGAAAATTTTTTAAAATTAGTTAGATTTTCCAATTATGCAAGAGTAAGAAATTCAAGTACTTTAAAAGAAGCTTTAGATATAGCTAATGAAATAATAGCTGCTAGAAGTGGTATTATTAATAGTAAAATAATAGAACCATATATGTTTTCTAAGTTCCCTAGAGAAGATTATTTCTGGTTTAATAAAGAATTAGAAGAAATAAATACAATAGGTTCAAGAACTTATTGTTGTTTTAGAAAAGGTGGTGCAGCACAATCTTTATTAAAACCAGCTTATTATTCTCCAATATCAGGAATCATTGAAGGTACTTTTAAGAATTGTACTTGGTTTTCATTTGTATGGGAAACTGTAGAATATAATAAAGAAACAAATTTATTTGATGTTTCTTTAGTATTTGATAATCTTGAAGCTACTAGAAGATTAACATTAGAAGAAATGAATAAAATAATTGATATACTAAAGTCATTAGGAAAATATAAGAAAATTTATTTAGGTTATTTAAGAAATGATATAGCTGATGAATATTTAGAATCTATAGAATCTACTAAAAAACCTAAAGAAAGATCTTTGGTTGAATTTGAAAAAGAATTTAATAAATATTCAGCTTATGATGATAGTAGATATATGTTTACTATATTAGAAAATGAAAGTAAAAATAAAACTAATATAACAGTTAAAAAATTAAATCTTGGAGATCTTCATAGAGCTAAATATGTTGAATGGAAAATATGGTCTGAACATTCAGATGATGAATTTGTAAAAGATGTAATTTTAGGTAATTCATTTATAATTCAAGATAATCAATCAATATATGGTTATTTAATAACTAAAAAATATTGGTATGATGAAACAAATAAAAAAATATATTTTCAATCAAAAATTAGTAAAGAATTAAAAGAAAAATGCAAAATGTTATTATATTTTGATGATTTTTATATTGTAAGAAATAATAAAATAATAAAATCGTTAGATAAAATTTTTGATGAAATTAAAAAATATATAGAAGAAAATAATATAGAATATTATTCTTGTCATTGTAATGAATATTCTAAAAATTTTACAAAAAGATTAAAAGGAATTTGCAAATTTATTCCAGATGAAAGATTTGGAAGTTTCATTCAAGGAGAAAATATTGCAAATGGTATAACTACTAGTATAAATAGAAAAAATAATACTAAAATAAATAAAATTGAATATGATTTTTAAATAATAAAAGTACTATTGATAATAAATTATCAATAGTACTTTTTTTTTAATTAATTTTTAAAATGTATATTATAATAATGCTAAGTCTTTCTTAATCTTTTAGATTTTTTAAGATTTTTGCAAAAAACATAATAAAGGAATTTTAAATTTATAGGAATTGATAGAATAAAGATGTATAAATACTTAAAAATCTTTAAACATTATTAATTTCTATTTATTTAATTTTCTTTATATATGTTTTTACTATTAAAAGCCGATAAGATCGGCTTTTATAAAAAGGGGTTATCGTCCATTTACCCCATATAAATAAAAATAAATAATAAAGGAGTGCAAAAAAATGGATATTAAAAACGAATTAAAATCAACTTATTTAAAACTGGTAGATAACCTCCAGTTTGGTGGAGATGCAAGTAAATTTCGTTTGGGTGGAATTTACTTAATAAACAATACTAGAAATAATTACGGTGGTATTTTTATCTGTTACAAAATAGATAAAACTACAAACCCCAATGCATATTTGGGGAAGGAAATAAGATTTTTAAAAGTAAATAAATTTCCTGTTGATGTAGAAATAGATAAGAAGTTCTATTTCAAAATCTATCCAGAATATTGGATAGATTTAACAAGAAGTTATGCGTTCTCGTATAATGATTTGAATGGAATAACAGAAGGACTTTATACTCTTGATGTAGAAAAATTCAAAAAATTGATGGATAAATACTTCCAGTATATTCTTAATATAGAATATTCAGATATGATTTTACAGATTAAGAAAATGGAGAGTGAATATATTTTTAAACATCAAAACGAATTTATTCAGAAAATTGCAGAAAATAATGGAAAACGTGCATTAGAGATAATGCAAGCAAGATATACTGCACAAACAGTTATGGAAGATAAACATAATTTTGATAATGTTGAATCTTCTACAGAATCAGATTCTAATGATAAAATAAATCCTGTAAATGATTCTGAAGTTAATGAAACAGAAGAAGTAACTACTGAAAATTTAAAATCTCCATTTTTAACAGTTAGTAAACCTAAAAAATCTCTTAAAAAAAGAAAATCAAAGTTTTCTCATATAAAAGATAAAAGGGAATTTTATGAGGAATATAAAGGACTTAAAAGGATTAATTCTAAAAAGATTGATCCAGAAGAACTGGAAATATTCAAAGAGATTAATGGATTAGAACATGATGTTACTGTAGCTGAAATAAGCAAATTTATTTGCTTGATAAGAAAGGAGCTTAATTTATGAGTTGGTCGGATAAATATGTTAATCGATGCATATGCTCATTAAAGCTTCTTTCAAAGGTAGAAAAAGATACGACTAACTCTGAAATAATAGAGCAGTGGATTTTTAATCCACTGCTTGAAAATTTCAGAGTTGTAAATGGTGAGGTTTGTCAATTATGTGGTAAACCTCATAATAAATATCAGTTTAAAATAGAGAACATATTAAATGGAAATTCTATTTGGATTGGAAGTCAATGTGTTCTTAATATGAATTTTCCTTTCTTTAATAAAGAAGGAAACACTGATATTAAGGGAAAAATTTTAAATAATTTTATCGAAAGATATAATTATGAACAAGATTTAAAAAGACTTAGAAATTTTCTTTTATCTATAAAATTTTATGATTATAAGAAAATCATAAATAAATTAGAAAAAAGAAATTCTATATCTAAAAAAGAAAAAGAGATGATAACTAAATATTATAATAACTTTTTAGGAATAACTTGTTTAATTATAGATCTTCCTGAATGGGTGAAAAAAATTTTAAAATGAAAGGGAAATTAAAATATGAAAAATAAAATTAAAAAAAATTTGGTTATTATATTTTCAATAATTTTGTTTGTAGGATTTTGTTTTTTAATATCTCCTTTTTCAGATGGTCTACATCAGAAAGAAAGAGATAAACTAAAAATGGTTGAAATACATGAAAGAGAAAAAATTATTTCTGCTTATAATAATTCTGAAACGATTAATGAAAGAAAAAGGGATGAAGAAGTTTTAAAAATTCTCCATCCTGAAGATTTCGTTAAATTTAAAAGTAATGATTTAAAGGATTCAGAAGAAAAAATTATTTCATTCTTTAAAAATGATGAAATAATAAATTTTTCAAAAGAATCTAATTAATTATTTAAAAGACAACGTGAAATTAATCACGTTGTCTTTTTTTCATAATAAAATACAATATTACCACAATCATATATTCTTACATAATTTGTAAGTTCCATTATTTCTTTTTCAGTTTTATTTTTATCATATAATTCAGGAAATAATTTTTCTAACCGATCTTTTCTAAAATTATATCTATGATATCTTTTTTTAGTATTTTTATTTACATACCAATAATTAGGTCTACTATAATGACTTACATGAAAATTATTTTTAAAGTATATATTACCAATAGACCATCTTCTATCAGCATAAGTTATTATATTTTTCCATTCATAATTATCTTTAAAATATTTAAATAATTTACCAAAACTACCAATTACTATATAATTGTTATTATTAGCAAACCTACTTAATTCATAATCATACGTAGAATTTTTACTACCTAAACAACTTCTCGGTTTACAAAAAGTCATAACACTTACTAATATATCTTTATAATATAATCCTAATCTAATACTACTTGTATCATATCCTTGAATATGATTTTTATTAAGAAAATCATTTTTATCATTATTAGATATTTCTTTTACAATACATTTTCTAGCATATATCTTTTCAAGATTGTAATTCTTTTTTAATAGATGTTTAATTTTACTAAATAATATTTCTTGTTTATCCCTTATTTCATCATCAAAAATATGAATTAATGTTATACCTTTTTTATTACATAATTCTGTTTTATTTAAGTGATAATTTTTATCTTTATATTTTTCACTATGATAATAAGTACCATTAATTTCAAAAGCAAAATTATAATCTGGTAAATAAATATCTAATTCTTTTCCTTCTAATACTTTTCTATCATTAATTTTAATATTTTCTATATTACATTCATTTTTTAAAAAATTTATTAATAATTTTTCATAACTAGATTGTATTATTTTTTTAGAACATTTAGGACATCCAGAACCCTTTAAAGTATTATTTGGAATAGCTTTCCATTCATAATTACATATTTTGCATTTATGTAATATTTTAATATTTCTTCCTTTATAAGATTCTAAAGGAATTAACTTACTATTAATTTCTATTAATTTTTCTTCATAAGAATTATTTTTTCTTATCATATTATTACATTTTGGACAACTTCTAGTATTATTATTTAATATATTATTAGGTGAAATTTTCCATTCATAATTACATATATTACATTTATGTAATATTGGTACATCAAATCCTTTATAATCTTCTAAAATTGTATAAGATTTTTCTTTAAAAGTTTTATCTAATTTATTTTGATAAGATTCATTATTATATTTTAAACTTCTATTAATATTAAAACAATTTTTACATAAAGGTTCTCTTTTAAGTTTTATATTTTGCATTAAATGAGATATATCACTTTTAAATTCATAATTACATTTATTACATTTTATTTTTAATTTAGTTTGATTATTAATGTAATTATTATCTAAAAAAGTATATGGTTCATATCCATAATATTCTTTAAGTTTATTTTTATAATAATCTAAACCTTTTCTTTTTTTATCATTAGATGATTTTTTTGAACAATTAGGACAATTAGATTTTCTTATAATAAGTTCATAAGGAGCTACTTTCCACTCAGTATTACATATATTACATTTACATAATATTGGTTCTTTTGAAGTTTTATAATCTTCTAAAAAAATAAAATTATTTCCTCTATTTTCTAATAATAATTCTTTATAATTTTTTTTATTAAGCATTTTTATTCTTCCTTTTTTTTAATTTCATATTATTAAATAAATCAGAAAACTTTTCTAAAGAACACTTATATAAAAGATTTTCTTTAATAAAAAAATGACAATTTTCACAATCATTTTTATTATTTTTACAAAAATTTTCTATAATCATTAAAGTTTTATATAATTTTTTTCTTTCTTTTTTATTAATAATAATTTTATTATTTATACATTTCAATATAAACACCTCTTTTTTTATTATTAATATTAATTCCCTAACTTTTAACAGATATAATTTTTTGTTAAAAAGTTAGGGAATTAAATTTTTTTCTAAAAAATTAAATATTTTTTAATTTAAGATATATAATCTTCTATATTAATTTCGTTAAGGTGAATTGAAAGATCATGGAATTTCTTTAAAGCTTTATTAGTAATAGTAGTACCAATAACATTAGAAGTTAATCCAGCATATTTAATACCTAAATATCTATAAAGATTTCCTGCACAACAGTTACAAATTTTATCTCCTAAACAGAATAATGGACTTCTCATTTTAACTAATTTTCCTTTATATTTATCCATATTACTATCATCTAACATTACTAAACCATTACCTTCTACTATAAATCTATATTTAAATAAATCAATATTATCATCATTTAAAATAATATTAAGATATTTTTTAGTATGACAATCAGTATTATCTTCATCTAATATAGATAATTGTAAAGCACTAGAAAGTTTTTTACTTTCATAACCACCACCTTGAGTAGCTACCGCTCTACTATAAAATGCTTGAGTTTCTATATCTGCATAAGCATATCTTTCTTCAGGATTTATTCCATCTACTAAATTAGAAGATGAAAAAACCCATTTAGCATTAGGATCAAGTGGTTTAATTATACCTCTCATTACAGATGATTGTTTATAGTTATTACCAAAATTTCCTCTAGACCCACTATCATATAATTGCATTGATGGATCATTTTTTAATTCACTTTTAGCAACATCTAATAATTCTTCTTCCATAGAAATAATAGTATTTAAATCAACATCATCTAATTTAGCTTTATTTTTTTCTATTAATTCATTTTTTCTTTCTTCTACTTTTTTATTCGGTAATATAATATTTAATGACATTGAAGCTGTTAAGAAATTAGTCATTGAATATCCTAACCATATCATTTTATTAAGATAATTAGCAAAATCATCTACTGTTATTTTATCTTCAAGTAAATAAGTAGCCATTTTATTTTCCATTTTTTCTATAGCTTTTTGTGTCATTGGATAATTTATATAATTAAAATATTTACATTCTGGAGAATCTACTATAAATTTATTAAATAAATATTTACCAACAGTAGTTTTTATATCTTCATTATTTTTTAATAATCCTTTTCTAAGAATAAAAGTATCTTTTATATCAAATCTTGGATTTTTATTAGCTCTATAAGCTAATAAATCTTTTAATAAATCTAAATCTATATCTTCAGATTTAATACTTAATAGATAATTTATATCTGTTTGAGTTAAAGATTTTGCTTTTATATCAGTACTTGTTGATGGAACAGGATCTATTGTAAGACTATAAATAGTTTGAGTATTTTCATTAGTCATATAACGTACAGTAGATCCTTCTTGTGTTAAAAACATTGTTTTAGATTTATTAAGTCTAGCTGCTTCTTCATTAGCTTCTTTAGTAAATACTGCTCTTAATGATAATACATCACCATCAAAATCAGCTCCCATAGATTTAGTCATAAGCTGATTAAGTTGCATTGTATCAACAAATAAACTATCTGTAGTTGGATAATTAGGAATTACAAAAGGATAATCTTCTAATATAGTATCTCCTAAATTCATTTGAGGAATTACTTTTTTAGTAGATAATAATTTTATTTTACTAGGATAAATTGAACCATAAGATTCATAGTGATAGGTAAAACTTTGAAATTATCTCTATTTTTTCCCCCACTTCACACTGTACGTAAGACTTTCACCTTATACAGCGTTCCATCAATTTAAATTTATAAATTTCAAAAGGATAAAATTTTTAATTAAATTGACTATAGACCTTCGCTCCACTAATTTTCATTAGTTTCATAGCTACTATGTCTTGCTGATATTTTTATTAAATGTATCAATTACATATTTCATTTAATAAAAACTTCCAACGTTCCGTAATTACTAGTATAAATATAACTTAGGTACTATCTGATTTATATAATTTTTAATTGTATCTTTGTACAATAGGTTTTTCACTCCTATTAGCATTACTAAACCCGAATTATATAACGTATAAATAGTTCTTGTTCATTACCATATTATATTACCATCCGCATTATTAAAAATACGACTTCACCTAGCTTTATACAATAAATTAATGTAATTTTAATTATATTGCATATAGGAGATTAATGTTAATCCTTCATACTATTTCAAGTATTCATTTGATTAATCGTAATTACAGTTTTCCAATATCTCATTTCGCATAATACTTATAGAGAAACGTTGCACACAATAGGATACCTAGTAATATAAACATATTTTCCTTTAACAACTTCTGTAGCAGTAATATATAATAAATCTATTAATGTAAAATTTCTTCCCAATTTATCTTTAAATAATTCTATTGGATATTTATTTCCATCTTTATCATAAAGATATAATTCATCAAATCTTCCTTCTACAGATTTAAAATAATTTTTAATTAATTTTTTAATTTTATCATTTGTAAATTGTTCTTTTAGATTATCTATATAAATATCATTACCTTTTTTATCTTTCACATGGCATATTTGATCTTTATATAAATCTAAAAAATCGCTAATTTCTTTAACCATAAATGGAAGAAAAAGAACACAAATTTGAGAAAGAGGAATTCCAGAATATCCAAATTTTACTGATAAATCATTCCATTTTTTACTTCTAACTGTTTGAGTTGAAATAACTGAACGAACTGCATAATCAACTGATTTTCCTAATAAAGCTTGATGGAATAAACCATCTTTCTTTTGTACTTTACCTATTAAATAATCATAAATTTTTATAATTTCCATTTGTAAAATATATTTCATATTATTATTATAAAAATCTAATGATATTGTATTATCTTTACTTAAATTACTAGCTATTCTTATAATTTTAACATATTTATCATTTATTTCATCTACTTCTCTTGTAGAAGTAGTTTTATTATTAAAATCTCTTAAAAATGCAGGAATAACTATAATTTTATCCATGAATAATTCATCAATATCCATTTGATTTAAAAATTTTAAATTATCATCTCTACGAATACTTTCAGTAGTTTTAAATTTAATTTTCTTAAAATTTTTATAAAGAAAATCTAAACCAGTTTCTCCTTTTTCATTATCTTCTTGTAATTCACCTTTTTCATTAATTATATAAAATTTACTTCCAGAAACTATATTTTCTATTTTTCTATCTACTTTTAATAAAGTTTTATATACTAAAGGATTAAGAAAATAACTATTTAAATTTATATAAGCGAAATTATGTTTTCTTTCTTCAGATCCTACAGTTCCAAATATATCATATGAAAATAATCCATCTTCAGTAGGAACTTGTCCTATATTAAAATATATTGGATTTTTAACTTCTTTAAGATTATTTTCTTTAATAAATTTATTAACATTTATAACATTAACTTTCATATAATAATCTCCTTTCTTATCATATAAAGATATGTTACTATATATAAAAAAATATAAATACCATTAGAAGAATTAATCTTCTAATGGTATTTTATTAAAAAGCATTAATATAATTTAAATTAATATTTTTTTCTAATGATAAATCTAATAATTTATCATCAACTATATTATATCCATATTTAGGAATAAGAATTTCTGTATTTTCAAGATTATTACAATTTTTTATATAATCTTCAATATTTCCTAATTCATCATCTAATATTATTGAAACGTTTTTTAGATCTTTCACTATATCTGATTTTTTTTCTTCATTTTTAATATGTATTATTTCTACTTTATTAAATGAATTAATAAAATTTCTATATAAAAAACGATTTTTAGAATTTTGATTATTTTGAGTTGATCTTGTAAGAATGGTAACTTTTGTTATAAATTTTTGCATAGATAGATTAGAAAAAGCTATTCCTATTTTACATTTAAATAAATCATCATAAAAATCTTTAGTATCATATAATGAAATCATATCATTTGTTATTTCTTCAAATTCTTTATTATCAATATCAATATCATCTCTTAATAACCATTTATTAAGATAAAATTCATTTCTATATAAAACTTTAATAAAATCTGTTTCTAAATTAAAATTCTCTATAAAACTAAAATCAAAAAATTTTTCAAAATGGTCTTTATTTTTATAAATTTCATTAAACCACTTAGGAGAAATTAATGCTATACAATCATCACAATCAAGTACTAAATGATTAATATTTTTAATAGTTGCAACATCATCATATTTTTTAATAATCATTTTAAAAAATCCTTTCTAAATATGATAATTTTTAGTTTTATTTTTCATTTTAATTTAAAAATTTAAAACCCGATAATTATTATTAATTATCGGGTTTAATTATTAAATAGAAATTATATTAGTTGGATATTGTTTAGTTAATATATCTAAAGTTTTAAATCCTAAAGATTTTAACATAATAATTCCAGATTGAATATTATCATTAGTCATTGTATCTACATCTATTAAATCTATTAAGAATTTTGGAATTCTTTTAAGATTTTGTGGTAATGCTATAACATTAAAACCATTTTTTACCATTTTTTCATTACTAAATATTTTTTGAATACCAAATTTATAATTTTCCATTTCTTTTTCATTTATTATTCCTCTCATATACAATTCATTAATACGATTGATATGATCTTCATATTCTTTTATAATAAGTTTAATCATATTAATTTTATTAGGAAAAGTTATTTCTTTATTAGGAAAAAGAATATTCCAAGCTACAGTACCTCTTAAGGACATGATTTGATAAGGTTCTTTATAACTTTCTATTGCATTAACTTTTCCTGGAATTACATAATTTATTTCACCTTTTTTAAGAGATTCTCTAACTATATTTTCCAATCTTTTATATTCAGATATTACTTTACTAATATCAATTTTTTCTGATTTAAGTATATCTTTTTCTAATAATTCAGTATAGAAATTTCTAATATTTTTATTTACTGAAACTTTTCTTATAGGAAGACCTTTAATATCAAGTTTTGGATTATTAAATACATTTCCTTCTTGCATTAACATAATACTTGCATAATTCTTTTTATTTGGAGTAAACATAATTCTTTTAAGACAAAATTCATTTTTAAAATTAAGTCTTGGTCTAAATTCTTCAGGAACATTTAATGATTTTGTAAACATATTACAAGTTTCATTAATTACATGAGTTAACTGATAGGTAATTAAATTAATAATAGATATTATATGATTATTATCATTAATATCTATTCCATCGTAATTTTCTACAAAGAAATCCAAATATGGTTTAAGATATACAAAGTTACTATCGGTATCAACACCAGTAACAGATTTTCTTTTATGATTTAATGCATTATCAGTTCTATTAAAATTTTGATAATTATAAAAAACCCAATCAGAAATTATATACCAAATTTCTTCCATAATTTCTTTCATATCTTCTGGAGGATTATTTGGATCAAGAAAATCTTTTCTATCTAATATTTTTAAAAATAATTCAGCTACATTACAATTATCATTAATAAATTCTCTAAAATTATTTTTATAATAGAATTTAATAAAATATGTTTTATCAATATTTTGTAAAAATTTTTTTAATATATCAAAATCAGATTTATCCAAAGTCATGCTTTCAAAATATTTTATAATATCATTATAAGATATATCTTTTTTAAACAGTAAATCTTTTTTTTCTTTCTTATAATTTTCATCCATTACATTTTTACAAAAAATAATTACTTCTGTAACATCTCTAAATTCTATATTATTTGAAAGAAATGTCTCAAATGCATTCATGGCAGTCATAATAATATCTTGTCCTAAACCAGTAATAGAAGGTCCAAATAATGGATTATAAAATATTGAATTTGGTTCTGCACTAGCTCCAAAAAATGAATTATTTAGAATTTTCATATTTTTTTGTAAACTATCAAAATTATTATAAACAGTTTTATCTTCATCATTTATATGTTTAAACATTTCTTTTTTATACATTTTTCTTTTTTTCATAAATTCATCACACATATCACCAAGAATATTTTTTTCTTCATCATGTCTTTTAAAAAATACACCTGAACTAGACATTGTTGGATTATTATCACTTATAAATCTATCTATTGCATTTATTCCTGCTGATTTTTTGCTAAATAATTTATTATTGTTTTCTAATGAAATATTACCCTCAATAATTACACTTTTAGTTAAAAAATTTTCCATAATTATTTCTTTCATTTTTTCTTTAAGTAATTTTTCATCTGTATCTGGAAATAATTTAGTCATAATACTAAACATATTTTTTGAATAACCGCTCAATAAATTTTCTGACATAATAAACTTCCTTTCAAATTGTAATATAGTTTAGTTAAAATTTATTTTATTTTTTAAAAAATAAAATAAATAATATTTAATTATTAAGGAGAAATATTTTAATAAAATAAACATATAAATATATTTTAATTTAATAAAATGAAAGGAAATGATAGTAATGAAGAAAGATAAAAGTTTTTTAAAACTTTATGAAGATAATACTTCTTTTGATTATTTAGATAATACTTTGGAAGTTATTAATGAAGCTAATAATAATTATGTAGTAAAGTATAATAAAAAAGCTATTTATAAAAGATTACTTAAAAGAGCCGAACTTAAAATTGCCCATGATCATGAAGATATGCTTCTTAGGAAGTATCTTAAAGCATCTAAAATTCGTAGAGAAACAAGAGCTGCTATACATGAAAAATATGGCACTAAAGCTGCAATGCAAGTTAAAGCTTGGATGAAAGCAAGAAAAGAAAGAGAAAAACTTATGGCAAGAAGACAAAAAGAAAAAGAAAATAAACAAGCTAAAATGATGGATAATTCATCTAAAGGATAATATTTTTTATTTGAATAATAATGGAAACAATGTATTGATAAAATACATTGTTTCCATTATTTTTATAAATATATATTATTAACTAGCAAATTTTGAAAGGAGAATGTTAAATGTCAAAAAAAATTAAAGATTTAAATAAAAATGATTTGCAAAAAATTAATGATGAAATTAGTAAAAAAGATATAACATTTAATTTAAATAAGATTATTATGAATGATAATAAGTATTTAAATTATAAGAAAAAATTAACTGAAGAAATAAAAAATAATATTGAAAAAAGAAAAGATTGGGTTATCATTGAAATTGAAGATACTTGTTATAATATGAATAAAGGAAATTTTTTAACATTACTTATTTTAGTAAATCCATTTAATGAGTATAAAAAAGAATTTCCAGAAAAATTATTTTTTGATCCGTCAGATATAGGATATTATGAAAAATATTTCGATGAAATAATTGATTATTTTATAGATGAATTTGATATAAAAATAAATAAATCTCTTGTAAAAATAATTGATGAACTAACTTTTGTGAGTTCCGAAGTTAATTTAAAATATGGTTCAACAATTTCTTTAAAATCTATAATTGATATTGAAAAAAGAAATGAAAGATTTAGAGAACTTCTTCATATAAAAATTAATAAAGAAGATAATTTAGAACCAGATGAAATAATGAATATAACTAATGAATCATTAAAAGAATTAATAAAAATTATAACTGAAGATAAAGAATATAATGATTTAAAAAATTATATTAATTCAGATGCTGGTATTAATAAAAAACAATTGGGACAAGTTTTATCTTATATTGCTCTTAAACCTGATTTTAATGAAAATATTATACCCACCCCTATTAATACTTCATTTGCAAGAGGTCTTAATACTATAGAAGAATTTTATATAAATGCTGTAGGTGCTAGAAAAGCTTTAATAACAGCTCATAAAGAAGTTAAAAAATCAGGATATCTTAATAGAAAACTTTCATTATTAACTATTGATGAAAAAATCAATGATATAGAAGATTGTGAAACTTCTCAATTAATGGAATTAAATATTAATAATAATAATATTTTAAAATTATTAAGAAATAGATGGTTTTTAAATGAAAAAGAAGATGTTTATGAATTAATAACTGAGGATAGGAACGATTTAATTGGTAAAACTGTTAAATTAAGAAGTCCTATTACTTGTGCTTGTAAAAATGGTATATGTAAAACTTGTTATGGAGAATTATATAAAATAAATAAAAATACAAATATAGGAATGGTTGCAACATTATTATTAACAAGTCCGTTAACTCAAAGATTACTTTCATCTAAACATCTTCTCCAAGCTATAATTGAAAGTATAGATTGGGGTACTAAGATTACAAAATATTTTGAAATAGCAAATAATCAGTTAGTTCCAAAAGAAAAGTTTGATATAGAAATTCATAAAGATAATATATTGGAAAGTGAAGAAGAAAATGAAGTAATTATAGATGGATTTACTATTATAGATAAAAATAATGAAATAGAAATTGAATCTCCAGTAAATTTAATAATTAATAAAGAAATAATAGAAGATAATAATATATTTAATGAGAATAAAAATTATTATACTTTAAATGATAAAATTTTAAAAGAATATGATTATATATTCTCTTATTTAGTAGAAAATAATGGTTTATCAAATTCTTTATTTAAAATAAAAGATTTATTAGAGAGAAATAAATATATAAGTGAGCATAATATTTTTGATTTTTATAAATATTTTACTTCTTTAATTGATGAAAGTGGAATATTTATAAATCTGGTTCATATTGAAGTTATTATTAAACAAATGTTATATTTTATTAATAATAATAGAGAAGAACTAAAAGAAAAATTTCCCGATTATAAAATTTATAATATTAGCGATTCTATACAGTATGGAAGTAAAAGTATAGGAAAAACATTAGCATTTGAATATATTTATAAACAATTAACCACTGATTGTTTTGATAGTTTAAATAAAAAAGAAAATTCTTTAATAGATTTATTATATAATTAATTTATAAATTCCCCCTATGGTAAATAAAATTACCATAGGGGGAATTTATTTAATTTTAAAAAAATAAAAATACAAAAATTTATTTAAGGAGATTGTAAAAAATGGGAATGAAAATAATAAGAACTTGTGATTTTTGTAAGAAAGAAATTAAGTTAAAAGAAGTAACTATAATGGGATGTAAAAGAAAAATATATGATAATGGGATTATTAAATGTCCACCTTTTTATAATGATTATGATTTAGGAAATTTAGGAATTTCTATTTGTAAAGAATGTGCTAGTGAATTAAGTGTACAATTATTCTTATATAAATCAAAAATAGAAGGATTGAAAATTTATGATTGAAAATAAATATAATATAGATATTAGAAATGCTATATCAAATGCTTATATAGAATGTTCAAAAGAAAGAAAAAGAATATTAGAAGAAATAAAAAATATAGAATATTCTTTATCTAATAAAAATAAAATAACTTATCAAGAATATTTAGATAAAAGTAAATATTTAGAAATAACTAAACAAGAATTAATTATTATTAATGCTAAATTAAATACTTGGGATGAAGCAAGAGAATTAATATTAAATTGCATTGATAAAAAATTATAATGGTGGTGTTTTTTATGGAAAATATTATTTATTTATTTCCAACATCAATAAAAATAACTAATTATGTTGAAAATAAAAAAATAGAAAATTCATTATCAGTTTGGGATAAAGTTAGATTTAAATATACTTTTAAAGCTTTTATTAAAGAATTGGATTTAGATAATGAAACAGATTGTTTGCATATTCCAGCAGGATATGATTTTAAATATATTAAATATAATTATCCAAATTATAAAATAAAAGACTTTAGAAATATGCTAAATATAAATAATCTTCCTTTAGAAAATGTTGAATTAAAATATGAACCAAAAGATAATATACAGAAAAATGCTATAAAATTTTTAATGGGACATGGATTTTCAAAAGAATGTACACAAAAACTTCTTTCTCTTAATACTGGTGCAGGTAAAACTTATGTAGCTATTAATTATATAATTAATAGTAAAAGAAGACCAATATTATTTGTCGATCAAATTCATTTAAAGGAACAATGGATTGAATCTATATTGAAATTTACAAATATTACTGAAGATGAAATATATGTAATTTCAGGTAAAGATTCTATTGAAAAATTATTATCTATGACTCAAGATGAAAGAAATAAAATAAAATTTTATATAGCTATATATAGAACTATTTCAAATTATCTTGAAAGTTTAGATGATAAATTTGAATTAAACGATTTTATAAGAAATAAATTAAAAGTTTCTGTAAAATTATTTGATGAAGCTCATATAGAATATATGAATATTTTCTATTTAGATACTTATATTGATTGTGAATCAATATATATTACTGCAACTCCTAAAAGAAGTAATCCTAATGAAAATAAAGTATTTCAAAATATGTTTAAAGAAGTTAGAAGAATTACTTCTGAAATTAATGGAGAAAAAATAGATAAATATCATAATATTCTATTATTTAAATTAAATAGTCATCCTACTAATGAAGATCAAATAAATACTATGAATAAGTATGGATTTAGTGCTATAGATTATAATTATTATATATTGAATAAAAAATATGATTATTTTAGTGGAATATTATTAAAATTAATATTCAAAAATATATTAAAAAATGGTGAAGGATTAAAAAAGATTGCAATATTAGTTTCTCTTAACAAATTAGTTGATCGTTTATATGAAGATATAAAAAATAAAATTATTGAAAATAATTGGAATTATAAAGTTTCTAAATTTAACGGTCAAACTAAAAATAAAGAAGAAGCTCTTAATGCAGACATTATAGTTACTACTGATAAAAGTTTTGGTAGAGCTATAGATGTTAATGATTTAACAGTATTAATGAATTTAGTACCTTTTAGTTCTCCTGTAATTAATGAACAGATAATTGGTAGATTAAGATATATTGAAGGAAAAGAAGTATATTATCTTGATTTTGTAGATATTGGTTTTCCTTCAAGTAAAGGTCAGCTTTATTATAAAAAGAAAATTTTTAATAAAAAAGCAAAAAAATATTATGAATATAATTATTAAAGGAGTATTAAAATGACTATTAAAGAAAGAATTGAGAATTTTAAAAATGAAAATAAATGGTATTACAGCTATATTGATGGTGTTATATTTAATTTAAAAGAAAAATTAGAAGAAATTTATAAAAGAGAAGATTTTGAAAAACTAGATATAAAATATTTTAAAGGAGAAAATATAGCATTATTATATTGTGATTATATTTTTAAAAGTGAAGTAACTAATTATGATTTAGCAAAAATTAGATTACCTATTCTAATTGTAGATTTTAATTTAGGTACTATTGATTTATTAAAAAAATTTTATTTAGGAGAATTTAATAATTTTAAAAATGAAATAAATAAATATAATAATGAAATAAAAAATGAAATTAATAAAAAAATAAAAAAATATAAAAATAAAATAAATAATATATTTCCTTATTTTAAAGCTAAA
>Ga0256404_1006863_pt1 | contig 18432 bp, 13 predicted proteins | sample RumenRJG_01DNA_FD_185990 | JGI IMG/M metagenome (GOLD analysis project Ga0256404, IMG submission 185990) | Bovine rumen microbial communities from Lethbridge, Alberta, Canada - RJG_01 | ecosystem: Host-associated > Mammals > Digestive system > Stomach > Rumen | place: Canada: Alberta | collected...
ATAAATTAATAGAGCCCGGGAAACCGGGCTTCGTCAATTCAGGAACACATGCCGGATACACGAAGATGAGCAGTTTCCGGACATCTGAGCAGATCAGATTCGGGACATTTGAGAAGAGCAGTAACACTTTGATTCGGCAAGAACTCTTGATATTTATGAGCAGTTTGCGAATGGATTGTACAGCAGTACTGCGCCAGGTAACGGTACCACTTCTGAGTGGAAGGAACACATTTGGAAGCTGCTGAACTTCTTCCCGGTTCTTAGCGAAGATGAAAATGGTGAGATGATCGAGCTGAATGCGGAGCAAGTACTAAGCGTACCGAGGAAGATCCGCTCTCAGGAAGTAATGAAGCGTGGCTTCATGTCTAATTTCCTGTTCCAGAATATAAGCAATATTTTCGGTGCCCCTAAGGAAGTCATGGATATCATCAATCAGTTCCCTGTAGCCAATGAGCCAAAGAAGAATGAGGAACCTTTGCCAGATAACCCGGGCGAAGGCCTGGATCTCGATGAGTACGGGGAAATAGCCCCAAAGGAATCACTTATTATCGGGACAGCTGCAGATATTTTCGGCGAAAAGAAGTACGGAACCAGTGTTAATGAAATTGTCAGTTCTACTCTTGGAAACCCTGGCGAACAGGATGCAGAAGAAACGCATCAGCAGCTCGATCAGATCAAAAAAGCTATTCATGAACAGGTTGTCCAGCCGCTGATTGAAACTGCCCAGCAGCACTTTGGTGACGATATGCACAAGTCCGATCGCAAGAGTCTGAATAGCACGATCACCAACAAAGTGGATGCTGAAGTTGAACGCAAATTTACCGATTTCAATGTTCAACAGAGCAATCGGGAGGCAGAGCGAAAGGAAGAGCTCAATAAAAGCGATACTGCGGAAAACAGGATTCCTACTCCGTACTTGATATCTGCCTGTGCAAGCATCATCCGATGTGGCTTGCAGAATCGCTTCACAGCAGCCGTGCTCCGCTGATCTTCGCGATACTTCTTCATCTGCTTCTCTCCGAATCCTGCTGCGTACAGATGACGCTGAAGCGTAGATCTCTTCAGCACGCCTTCCGGAGCTTTTCTTTCTCCCTCCAGGATGGTAATGATCTGACTGACAGATCTTGAAGGTACTTCTTTCTTCAAGATAATCGCTTCCTGCACGAACTCGGAGTAACTCTCCGGAAGACGACGGTCTATTGACCCTTTCCGTGACTTCGGCATCAGACCTGAAAAGCCTTTACTTCGAAAGGCGGATTCATATCTCCGGATTGTCTTCACCGATATGCCGTTATCCTCGGCAATCGTTCTACGGGTCGCTGTTTTCTTGGCAGAGTCCAGGGTCTGGTCCATCAGAGGGGCTATCATCTGGAATCTTCTCAGTGCCTCTGTATTCTGCCAATCTTCGGTTTTCGGGCTGCTCATTGTGCTGCTCCTCCTTGTGAGAAAAGGGTAGCTCAGATTTGGCAGGACATCCTGACAGAACAGGTGTGCTGCCTTTTGGCAGCGAAGACCCGAAATTGACGATCGCCCGGCAGATTTCTGAAAGCCATCCGCCGGTGCGTTTCCTGAAGTGCTCGAGTAATGAAACGACTCCATTCCGAAGGCTTGATCCGAATGAGTCAAAGTGTGAAGCGATGGAATTCAGGTTTCCATCAATCTGCTGTCTGTTTTCTTCTTCCCATGACTTCCAGCGTCTGAATGTGTGCTCGCATGGGTATTCACCGAAATCAGAATCCTCGAAGTGAATGACATCATCAACTGCCTCTTCGATGATGATGGATTCATATATAAAGAGCAGCCCAGGGACAGACAACCAGGGCTGCAAATAGACATCATATTAGAGACGTAACATTCGGAGAAACCGAATACACAGAAGAAGGATACCAGCAATACTGCGACTGGTGGGGTGTGTATGTTCTGCAGACCAACGACGAGGAACCAGCTTCGCAGGTATATGCAGATTACAAAGACCGCTGGTCAATTGAGACATATCATAACTACATCAAAAACGATACAGACTTCAATGCGCTGAAGATGCAGGATTATGATGTGCAGAAACGTTTCGACTTCATTATCCTGGTAACTGGCCTGATTCATTCCAGCTTGAATGGAGCGGTGTTGTGCCTCTGAATAAAACCAGCATTTCAGCATTTGATATTCTGCTGAAAGCAAGGCACATGCGGATGGTAAAAGACAAGAAGGAGTGGAAGCTTCATAACACAAGAACCAAGGATATTGAACTATTCCAGGCAGTGGGGTTCACACCGTCCGAAACCTATGTGCCGCTAATGAGAAAAGCGGAATAAAATCATTGCCATATGCAAAGAAAAGGCAATGATTGCGGTTAACAAGTGGATAGTGAGCCGTTTTTTATCCTAAATGGTTATAAAGTGGAAAATTTTCCGCCAATTTTTGAAAAATTGTAATGAGATACGCAATGATTTTCGGCCTGGGAAAATGGCTGCAGAATGGTCAGGGCAATCCTTTAAGGAAGATCCGAAATATTAAGCTCGACAAGTTACAGCTTGTGGCATACAGATGAAAATCTACTGCTGACCGGAAATATCGATATTATTTGATACTGAATCATTGGACACAGGTATGCCTGATCTGAATTATTTCGGCATCACAAATGGCTCCAGCAGACGCATCTGACTGTCTATGAATTCCTCAAGCGAGAGATTCGTATAGGTACTCTGTTTCCCGGTTTCCCGAGCCCAAGAAAGATGGCTCAGCATGATGATCTCAATGTAATCTTTCTTCCAGGCATCACTCATGTCTTTCGACAGAATACCTCTCTGCTGAAGTTCTCCCAGAATGCGGAAAAGAACTTCTTTGAAATGATTGACCGCATTGCTGTTCTCTTCAAAGAACTTCCGATCCAGCCGCTGCAGATCCGATATCGAGAAGAAGAACTGCTCCCGCTGAACGCCTTCGACCATGTTGAGAAGATATCTGCGCAGATCATCCAGAGATTCTGCATTCTCTTCTTCCGGTGTGGTCCGGATTTCTTTTAATAATGCGGTCAGAATATCAATCTTTTTCGGAAAATAATAAGTCAGATTCCCGGGGCTGATTCCAAGCTCATTTGAAATCATCCGCATGGTCACGTTCTCATATCCATGCTTGTTGAATAGATCAAGAGCTGTATTCAGGATGTCCTGGTATCTGTCTGACATAACACTATGATAACACGGCATGTTTTTTCACGATATTGACAATTAGTACAAATGTACTATTATTGCTTACGCAACATCAATTAATAGGAGAACGAAGATGAAAAAGACATTACTTGTTATGCTTGCACTGATCACACTTGCCGGATGCAGCTCTGCGGATACTGCCTCCGGTTCGACTGCTTCTGCTGCGGCATCCACTGCCGCTGCTGCAGCTTCTGAACCAGCTACTGAAGAAACTGCGACTGCTGCTCCTGCCGCTTCTGCTTCTGCAGAGAGCGTAGATGCAGTATTCTCTGCTTCTGTGACCCGTACGGATCTCAGCGGAAGCGATTATGATGCCGCAATCAGTGAACTTGAATCTCTGTCCAATGACCTTGCGACGAAGGCAGATTCTGAAGCAGAAGGCTACACTGCACCGGAATCCACCACGTTTGCGGAAGTCATCAGTGTCAGCCCGGATGGCTATCCTTCCATGTCCACGATTCATGCATGGAAAGTAGATGGCGATACCATTACGGTTGTCATGACGGATGGGCGCACGATTTCCAACCTGATCAATGTCGGCGACCGCGGAACGATTCTGATCCACGGCTCTTCCTACTATGTGCTCCATGTTGAGACTTCAGATGTCAAGACTCTCGAATATAGTGATGATGCCTACAATAACGGAGAATTCAATGTGGACTATTCCGGTGCTGACCGCCAGGCCCCAGAATACACTGTCACCTTCAAGATCAACGAACTGGAATCCACCCAGGTCTACATGTTTGACTGATCATTCTGAAAACATCACTGCCACAAGAAGCTTGCAGAAATGCAGGCTTTTCTGTTCTGAACAATCAATAATCAGTCTCCGGGGAACGCAGAATCTTCTCTCTATGAATTAGATGAGGAGATTGAAATGCATGAGACGTTTCTTTGAAGTACTGCTGGCATTATGCATGCTGGTACCTGCAGAAGGGTTCAGGGTGTTTGCCGAAACATCGGAGCCTTCTGAACCTCCTGCCGCAGGAGAAGAAATACCCGCAAAACTTGCGGCAGGAAGTCAGCTGATCTGTGAAGGAAGAGCGGCAACCTTTGATGCTCTGACTCCGGAACGGAAAGGAAAGAAAGAATTCCTTTCCATTCTGAAGTTCGATGGGGAACCGGCTTACTGCATCGAGCCCGAAGTGACGGTGCAGATCCAGGGAGAAAGAGGACCGATTTATCAGTCCGGAGTATGGGATCTTCTGCCGGAAGAGAAAAAGACCCTATGCAAGCGGATTGCCTATTTCGGTTATGGAAATCCGCTGACCGGTTCAGATGCAGAAACATATGCAGCAACGCAGATGCTGATCTGGAAAGTGCTTGGCTCAGAATCTTATGATGCGATCAACCGATCACTAAGTTTCCGCAGCAGTCCGGATCTTGGGACGAGTGAAGGAACAGAAGGAAGAAAGAATCTGGATGCGATCATGAACCGGATTCTGGATCTTGCGGAGTCTTATGATACGGTTCCTTCCTTTGCGGAGAGCAAGGATGGAATCCGTACCTACGGAATGATCTACGCCATGCCTCTGGAACTGAATGATGACCATGGCATGCTGGCACATTTCTCGGAAGAATCCGAAGAAGCGCATCCTGGTCTTTCGGTGGTTTCCAAGGCAGATCAGCTGCTGCTGAAGATTGAAGATCCATCTTTTCGCAATGCAGTTCTGACCTTCCGGAGAAAACCGGAAGAATGGCAGGCAATGCAGAATGGGATCCTGCTCTACACGAGGCCTGATCATTCCCAGCGGCTGTTTGCGGCTGGTTCTGAAAATCCGGTTCCTCGTTTTCAGCTTGCGGTGACGGCAGAAACAGCAGATCTTGAGATCCGCAAGACAGATGAATACGGAAGATCCGGTTCCTGGACTGCCGGAACCGAATTCTGCTTCGGCATGATGAAGGAAGACGGAACCGAAGGAGAAGCCTGGAAGAACCCGGATGGTACCGTGATGATCTGCATGGCAGATCCGGATGGGGTTGTCAGGATCCGCGATCTTCCGGCAGAACATGAGTTCTGGATCGAGGAGCGCTCTGCTTCTGATCGCTTTCAGGTGGCTCGGAAACATGCAATCGCAAAGACCGGGAAGGGCGGAACGACTGCTTCGTATGTATTCGTGAATCAGTTAAGAGACGTAACGCTGGAACTCATCAAGCAGGATGAAGAAGATCCGGAACGGAAACTGAATGAAGCAGAAATCTCGGTTTATGAAATCGGCGATCTGGATCTTTCGGGGCAGGAGATTCCGGAAGGTATCACGGAGAGGATGCCTGCAGAAACTCCTTCTCTGACTGCGAGGCAGCTCTTGGAACATAGTGATCAGGGAACATTGAACAGCTTCCGCTTCAATGGCTGGCAGTATGACATCGATCAGGAAACGCCTTCCGAATGGATCGTGGACGCATCCCCGCAGAAACAGAAAGAACATCAGGAACGGATCCTCTCCAGGTATCAGCTTCCCGAAAAGCTTGAAGCAGGAGAAACGTTTGATCTGAAGCGCATCGTGAACATGCATGGGACATTTGACCCGGAAGATGATGAAATAGCTGCGTATCATCTGAGAATCGAACGGGTGAGCGGCAATCTGGTGATGGTATCGGATCTGGATCCATCAGAAGATATACTGGCTGCAGAATCGACGGAACCTTCCTATGCGCATGTTGCAGAGAGTGCTGCAGCATACGGGATTGGTATGGAAGAAGGAAAGCGGGTAACCGTGGATGGAATTTCCTATGTGCTGAAGAATCCTTCTGATCATCAGGTGACGCTCCATCGGGAACGGATCTTCCGGGTTAACCTGGATGATCCTGCTCCCTGCATCAGCGATCTGCCTGATCTCCGTCAGCTTCATACCGGAGATCAGTTCTCGAAGAAGATTCCCGGCTCCGATGAAGTTCAGACATTTGCGGTCGCCTCCATCGGCACCAGGGAAATCACTGTGGAGACTGATGGAAAGAAATTTGTTCTGACAAAGCCTCGCTGGATCGGTCAGAGCGATCTTCCTGCGGAGATTGAAGACCGCAATACGTTTGAAGTGAAGGCTGTGCATCCGGCAGAATATGACCTCTCTGACAGCAGAGGAAACTCCTACCATGTTTCTGAAAGCGGAACGGTGCTGAAGAAAACAGCTGAGGGGACGCAGGCTGGCCAGGAAACGGATCTTTCTTATGCAGAAGTATCATGCATGCAGGGAGATGAGCTCAGCAAGACCTTATCCCGCACGGAAACCATTCCATATACCGGACCGGCATGGGAAGATCTGAATGAAAGCGACTGGGTATACGTGCATGCAGGAACTCTGTCTGAGGAAGAAAAGAAGATTCCTGCCAAAGAGACTCCAGAGCCTTCTGAAGAACCGCAGCCATCTGTTTCTGAGGTGCCTGAGGCGTCAGAAGCTCCTGCTTCTCCGGTTCCCTCAGAATCGAGCGAACCGGAATCATCTGCGGAATTTACGGCAGTTCCGATGCACTGGAACGAGAATCTGAAACCAGCTGCTCTGAATGGAGACAATGATCTTGAAGTGCAGGTGATTTCGGATGGGGTTTCCTATACGGTGCATCTGCATCCATCGGTTCCATCGGATCGTGCCTCCCGCAGGATTGATGAGACCGTCGTATTCCATCTTGATGGAATGCAGAAACCGGAATATGACATTTCCTGGAACGAAGATCCGTTCCGGATGCCATTCCGGATTGCCCCGGAAGAATCGTGCAGCCTGATCTGGACTGCGCTTCCGCTGCATGCTGAGAAAGGTTCTTTGTTTGAAGATAAAGATGGAAATGCCTGGACCATTCTTTCGATGGATGAGAAGAAGCGGGAAGCGGTGATTCAGGGAAGGAATGGAAGATGGCGGATCGCAAGAAGCGGACAGGAATCCATTCTGCCGCTGCATTACGCTGATCTCAAGCCGGAGAATGCTGCAGAAGGTAATACATTCTCGATTCCCTATCAGAGAATGCTGAAGAGCGGGGATGTCATTGCCAAAGATGAGATTTCCTATCTGGTGGAGGAGACAGCGCCGTTCCGGGTTTCGTATCTCTATGAGAAAGATGCGCCGATGAAGGCAGAGGATCTGATCGGAAAGACCAGCCTTCAGGTGAATGGGAAAACGTGGACGATTTCTTCGGAAGAAAATGGAACGAATCTCGAACAGGTGATTTCTGATGATTCGGGACATACTTATCATTGTTTTTCTGAAGTGATTTCTGATCAGAATCAGACGGCGCGTATTCATGGTGAAGATCCGATCCGCCTGCGTGTGAAGAAACCGGATGCGTATGTCTGGCAGGATCTGGAACATGCATTGCATCAGGAAAAGCAGAAGGGAAATCATCTCTGCCTGGATGATCGGATCTGGGAGATTGCAGATATTTCAGAACAGGAGATTGTCCTCAAAGATAAAGGAGAAACCAGAAGAATCACTTCCGGAAAAGAGGGAGGAGAGGATCTGTATTTCGAGGAAGTGAAGCAGCTGCCCCTGGAACTGGTGACTGGCGATGTCTATGAGCTGAAAGGCCGCTGGATGAAGCTGGTATCTATTTCTTCCAAACATGGAACCGGAAGAATCGCAAGGCTCACGGATCTGGAGAACCACAAGAGCTATACCATCGAGGAAAAGCAGGAAGGAACAGTTCACGAAACAGAACACATGCATGTACGCAGGGCTGGCACAGACTATCTGCTGAAGGAGTTTGGTCCTGCTGATAGGTGGAAACTGGAACAGGCAGATACGAATGTGTATCTGAATGCAGAGAACGAGACGATCCGTTCCGAAGGAACCGGCACAGCGATCCTGGTATCAATGAAGCAGGATGGAACCGTACTCAGCAGAACACGGATTCTGTTCTGCAATGATCAGGAGGAGCAGGATCTGGATGCACTGCCGCTGTTTTCCGGAAAGACGGGACATCAGTATGTGCGGATTCTGGATTCTTCCCGCCATCAGGCACCGATTCCGGGAGTGGAGCTTGAATTCTTCAGCGATGAGAATCTGAAGAACAAGGCGGGAGAGCGGACGACGGATGTGTACGGGGCAGCAGATCTTTCTGACTTTGCGCCGGGGACTTACTGGTATGTGTCCCTCAAGAATGAGAAGAAATCATTCACGGTACTGCCTGCAGAGCAGATGATAGGCAGATTGCGTATTGAGGGACTCAAGTGGGGCAGAACGTATCTTGCGGTTGAGACTAAGTGTCCGAAGGGATATGAATACGGAAGTATGGATCCGGTCCAGATTCTGAATCTGGAGGTTTCCTCAGAAAAAGATGAACTGCACTCAGTCTGGACGAATCGGCTGAGAAGACTGAGCATCCGGGTCTACAAGGAAGATCAGGATAATCAGCGCACGCTGCTGGATAATGCATGGTTTCATGCGACGGATATCACGTATGCAGATGGGGCAGAGGAAAAGACAGATAGTCTGATTTCGCTTGCCGACCTTCCGCCGGAAACGAAAGCGGGAGATCTGATTCCAGTATGGCCTTCCAGACCGGATGGAAAGCTTCATACCTATCGGATCAGGGATGTGAAGGAAACTGAAGTGATCCTGGAAGAACAGCAGGGAGAGACCTGGGCAGGAACGATTGTGATTCCGAAGCAGGGAGTCGGGGCTTCGGCACCATTTCTGTACAGCGATCTGACAAGACAGGCAGAAGAGCTGAAGACAGGTGCGGTATTCCGGATTGCTGAAAAGCAGCCGCGGTCCATTCTCCGCTTCTACCGGATTCTGTCTGCAGAAACAGAAGCGGCTGAAGATCTGTTCGGCAATGCTTCAAACAGACGCAGAATCGTGCGTGCGACGGCAGCGGATCCAAGAGACAGCGCTGCAATTCCGATCTCGATCGGAAAGTCTTCGGATCAGATAAGCAGAGGCGAGATTGATCTTGGAGAGGCGATCAGCGGAGGTATTGTCATCCGCAGAACGATGAAAAGAGAAACAGTTCCGGTTACGTTTGAGGAGCTGATGAATCGTCCGGAGTTTTTGTCGCTGAAAGAAGGAAGCACCGTCAGAGCGATGATCCGCCATACGGCTCCGCTTCCGTCTTATGAGATTGTCGCAAAGGCAGAGAAGGGAAAGACGTTCCGGTATGGGACTGAAACCTGGCTGGCTGAAGATCCGCAGAATGGGATCTGTTCTCTGCATGGACAGCGGTTCCGTATTGAGAAAGAGACGTCCGGAGCGATGGAATGGAATGCAGAAGAGACATTGACGGTGAAAGAAGTGATCCGGAAGAACGGAGTCATCAGCGGCGTGACGCTTTCTGATCAGTCCGCAAATTCCTGGTATCTGTCTTCTGAGAACAAGAGAACGGATGCTGAAAGCGGAAGGGCTGGAATTGAAGTGACAGTCCATCCGCAGAATGATCCGCAGAAGATTGCCGCCAGAACATATACCGATGCGGATGGAAGAGCTGTATTCACAGGGCTGGCCGAAGGAACGTATGTGGTGGAGGCAGATGGAAAAACAGAACTGCGGAAGGTAGAAAAAGGCATGGTTTCGTTTGCGGATCTCAGATATGGACATCGGATCCGGATCTGCGAGACGCGTTCTCCGCTTGGCTACATGATCGGTGATGCATGTACGGTCATCGTGCCTACATCCGAGACGAATGAGGATACGGTGGTGAATCATCGTACAAACGCAAAGACGACGACAACGGTCCGCCGAGTTCTGAAGCGAAGAAAGATGGGAACCGAATGAGGAAAAGAACATTGCGCCCCTGGGTGAAGGTAGTGATGGCAGTCGCTGCCGGAATCCTGTCAGGAAATGTGCTGCCGGATGCTGAGGAAACGGTATCGGAAGCGATGAATCTTCCGGTTACCAGAGCAGAGGAATATGTCACTGCTGCGGAAGCGGAGGCAGAACCGAAATCGCTGAGGGACTGGCAGAAGATCAATCCGGATGTGAAGTATGTGCTGGAGTTCCGGGATGATGAGGCAGTCCGGACGATTCCGGTTGTGACGGTGAAGGAAGATGCATCGGTGATGAAGCATAACCTGTATGGTGAATATGACACGATGGGAAGTGTGTTCACGGATGCGATGACGTATGAACCGGATAATCTCGTGATCTACGGGCATGCGTCCAAGACGAAGGACTGGAACTTCACGTTTCTGAAGAAGTTTGCGGATCAGAACTACTTTGAACGGCATCCGGAGTTCACGCTGACGGAGGAATCAGGCAAGAAGAACTGTCAGGTTGTCTCGTTCGGAGAGTATGACCTGGATGAAGAGTCTGTGTATCTTGGCTGGGCGGATGCCGGCATGCCGATGGAAGAACAGCGGAAAGAGATGTTCCTGAATACCGTTCCGTATCTGATTCAGAAGCGGGATGGAGTCATGGATGAAGGGCTTGGCATTGTGACGCTGGTGACCTGCAATCTGAACGGAGCAGATGTCCGTTATGTGCTGCAGGCGGCTGTGAGGGACTGATGGGCGAAGAACGTGCATTTACCTGCCTGCAGCAGGAAGAAATCGAGAAAGGGCGGAAAGACGGGCTCAGTGAAGAACAGATCGGCTTGTATGCACGCCATGAGTTCAACTATCTGCAGATGCAGGAGATCCGGCTGGCTCTGGAAGCGGGCAAAGACAGCAAGCTGATTCAGAAGGCTGCGGTCAGCTGGATTCCGGCAAGGGAAATGCACGAGATCTTCGCAGATGAAGAGAATGCGATTCCTGAGATTCCTGAAAAGAAGAAACGGAAGATTCCGTTCAAGATGCTGGCAGCGATCGGGTCTGCTGGTTCGCTTGCGATATTGCTTGGGATGGGGATTCCGGAGAAGAAAGAACTGAAGCTGGAGCTTACGGCAAAAGAAGTGAGAATTCCATGCGGCGAGACATTTCATCCCGAGAAGTATGTGCAGGAAGTTTCAGAAGAAGCAGAGCTGATTCTTCCGGAGGAGATGACGGCAGAACGGCCTGAGAATCGGATGGCGGCATATCAGGCAAAATGGAAGAATCAGGAAGTTCAGCAGATTCTGAGAGTGGTCTTTGAAGACCAGAAACCTCCGGAGATTTCTCTGAAGCTGAAAGAAGTACAGTCGATCCGCGGGGCGCCATTCAGCTGCAGGCTGTGGCTGAATCGGGCTTGTGATGCGGTGGATGGAGATCTGACGGATGAAGTTGATTGTTCGGATGAATTGAGTGAAGAGAAGGAACAGGAGGTGATCTATTCCGTCAGTGATCATTCCGGCAATCGTGCAGAAGCAGTACTGAAAGTGAATCTGATTGATCTCGAAGAACCGTCGCCTGCGCCTGAACCGACGCCGGTCCCGACTGTGAAAGTGCCGGTGCAGACCCCGACGATGCCTGCTTATGTGCCTCCGGCTTATGAACCCCCGGCAGAAGAGTATTACTACGACGTGGAGACGGTGACGGAAACACATGGATCGGATGGCGGGGAAACGAGTATCTCCTGGGGAGGCTAGGATTGCCTTCAGTGATACAATGAAACCTGCAGACAGAAACTGCGGGAGGTAATCATTGATGCTGAATCAGGAACGGCTGAATTGTGTGCTGAACCGTCTGAATGAGATTGGTGCAGAAGAAATGCTGGTGACCGAGCCAAGGGCGATCTTCTGGCTTACCGGAAAGTGGGTCTTTCCAGGAGAACGGTTTCTTGCCCTGCTGATCCGGAAGAATGAGCAGCCGGTTCTGTTTATCAATCGTCTGTTCTGGTTTGATGAAGAGATCGGTGTTCGGAAGGTGTGGTTCTCGGATACCGATGATGTGCTTCCGCTGGTCAGAAAAGAACTGGATCCGGAAAAGGTGCTCGGAGTCGATAAGACCATGGAGTCGAGATTCCTGCTGCCGCTTCTGGAAACCGGTGCAGCAAAGAAAGTGGTGAACAGCTCGATTGCAGTAGATGAGGCAAGGGCAGTCAAGGATCTGGAAGAACAGGCGAAGATGCGGGAGAGTTCCCGGATCAATGATCTCGCGATGGAAGCGTTCCGGAAACTCGTTCATGAGGGAGTCACGGAACTGGAGATCTCTGATCAGACGCTGAAGATCTATAAGTCTCTCGGCGCTTCCGGATATTCGTTTGATCCGATCGTGAGCTTCGGTGCCAATGCGGCAGATCCGCACCATATGCCGGATGAGACGGTTCTGAAAGAAGGAGACTGCGTCCTGTTTGATATCGGCTGTGTCGTGAATGATTACTGTTCTGATATGACCCGCACGTTCTACTGGAAGAAAGAACCGGATGAGCGGGTGAAGCGGATTTATGAACTTGTCCGCCAGGCAAATGAGCAGGCAGAAGAGATGCTGAAGCCGGGTATTCCGTTATGTGATGTGGATGCCAAAGCAAGAGACCTGATCACGGCGGGCGGATACGGACCGCAGTTCAATCATCGTCTGGGCCATTTCATCGGTCTGGCGGATCATGAATACGGAGATGTTTCTTCCGCAAATCATAATCTGACAAAGACCGGAAACTTCTTCTCAATTGAACCTGGCATCTATCTGGCAGGCGATACCGGAGTCAGAATCGAAGATCTCGTTCTGATCACGGAGAACGGGCATGAAGTGCTGAATCATTACCCGAAAGAACTGACCATTCTGGATTAATAAAGCAGGAGGCGAGAAGCCTCCTGTTTCAGTCGTGTGCGAGCATCCAGCTGTTCAGGATGTTCTGATATTCTTCCGGGTGTTCGGCAAAGCACATATGCCGGCAGCCATCGAAGAGATGCCACTCTGCATCCGGCAGATGGTCATACATCGTCTTGGCAACCAACGGGGTGCAGAGATCGTTCGTTCCGCTCATGATCAGCGCAGGAACATGCAGTTCATTCAGGCGATCTGTGATCTCGAAGGAACCAAGCGATCCGGTCGGATTGTATTCGTTCGGACCCCAGCCATAGAGATATGCTTCACTTCCGGACTTTTTCGGACGCCGCAGGCATTCGGGATCATTTTCGGAAGGAACGGCTGCGCAATGCTGGACCATGAAGTGGGCGTTTGCTTTCTGGTAGGCTTCACTGCTGAATTCTCCGGTTTTTTCTGCTTCGGCAATTGCGGCCTGCTCTTCTTCTGAAAGAAAGGTGATCAGGCGATGCTGTTCATGTGCCCATAAGGAAGCACTGCTCAGCGTGGAGGACAGGATCACGGATCGACATCCATCCGGCTGATGTTTCAGGAGAAATCCCATTGCCAGCATGCCTCCCCAGGACTGGCCGAGCAGGTGATATTCCGTGATGTGAAGACGGTCCAGAAGATTCAGGAGCTCTTCGTCCCACGTATCTAAGTTCCATAATTCCGGATGACCATCGAGGTACGAATTGCCGCAGCCAAGCTGGTCATACATCAGCAGGGCTCTGCCCTGCTTCGCAAGGGAATCTAGCAGTTCAAAGTAATTATGCGTGCTGCCTGGCCCGCCATGCAGAAGCACCAGCGGTTTCTGATTTCCGGTGCATTCGCCGACGAGACGATACCAGGTCTGATATCCGTGAAACGGAACGGTTCCTTCGATGATCTTCATGCATGCCTCCTGAAATCGCTGCAGGAGAGGATGCCTCTTGACGTTTCGGCATGTTCTGCGGCGGAGACGATCGCTCTGCTGACAGCCTTTGCGGCAAGGACGCCGGCGATATTCAGATCAGCTCTGACGGTGTCGTTCGTCATTGCATAGATGGAATCTCCATCGACCATCGTATGAACCGGACGGATTGCCCGCGCATATCCGTCATTTGCCATATCCGCAAGCTTTGCCAGTTCCGTCTTCGAGAACTTTCCGTTGGTCAATAAGACCGTTAGCGTCGTGTTTTCGTGGAAGCGCAGCGAACCAGCGGAGAGCGCACACAAGGCTTCTTCAGCATCAATCATCGTTCCAACTGCTTCATGAATTCCGGCGATGAAGGCTCCATTTTCCGGGTTGACGATATTGCCGGCTGCATTGACCGCAGTCAGTGCTCCGACCTGCAGATCGCCAGCCTGGAAGGCGGCACAGCCGATTCCGGCTTTCATGGCATGTTCCATGCCGAGAATCTTTCCGACGGTCGCACCGGTTCCTGCGCCATGATTTCCTTCCCGGAAGTTTCCTGCATGCAGGCATGCTTCATAGGCAAGGGCAGGATCCGGGCGTTTTCCTTTTTCAGCGAATTCCAGATCATAGAGACAGGAAGCACACACAATCGGAACCGGACCTCCGCCAGTGGGAAAGCCGATTCCTTTTTCTTCCAGGTACTGCATGACTCCGGAGGCTGCGTTCAGGCCGAAGGCACTGCCTCCGGATAAGAGCACCGCATGGATCATGTCATTTGCGGCCAGCGGGTTCAGCAGGGCATTTTCTCTTGAGGCAGGAGCACCGCCGCGTACGCTGACCGCAGCTCTGGCACCGCGTTCGGCCAGCACGACCGTGCATCCGGTTCCTGCTTCTTCCCATTCTGCATTGCCGATCCGGAATCCTCCGATATCGGTCAGTTCAATCTCGCGGATTGCTGAGTTCATTCTGCAGTTCCTCCATCAGTTCTGTTTCTTCTTTGGTAAGTTTCCGGTCTTTCAGAAGATCGGGTCTGTGTTCCAGAGTTCTTCGCAGGGATTCTTTCAGTTTCCAGCGGCGGATGGCTTCATGATTGCCGCTCAGCAGCACTTCAGGCACCTGCATTCCTTCATAGATTCTCGGCTTGGTATACTGCGGGTATTCCAGCAGTCCGTCTTCAAAAGATTCTTCTTCTGTGCTGGCTGCCCGGATCGTTCCGCCAAGCAGCCGGATCATGGAGTCCATGATCGTCATGGCCGGAATCTCTCCGCCGGACAGAATGTAGTCTCCGGTTGAAATCCACTCATCTGCTTCTGCTTCAATTCTTGCATCGAAGCCTTCATAATGACCGGCAATCAGAATCAGGTCTTTCTTCGTTAGAAGTTCATGAGCGTGTTTCTGATCATACGGCTTTCCGGAAGGAGAAAGCAGAATCCGCCAGGAATCCGGCGACTCCGCCGCATGCAGGGCATCGAGCACTGGCTGGCATTTCAGGATCATGCCGGCACCGCCGCCATAAGGACTGTCATCAATGTGCCGGAAGCTTCCGGTGGCGTAGTCCTTGATATCAATGATCTTCAGCTCAAGGCTTCCGTTTGCGATCGCCCGGGCGGTCAGCGGCGCTTTCAGAAAGCTTCCGAATAATTCCGGAAAAATTGTCAGTACCTGGATTTTCATATTGTTCTGCCGGATTCATTCTATCAGAAAAGCATGGAATGGGATGCCTGCAGAAATGTTTCAGAACTGTGGAGTAAATGGAAGCTGATCATGGAGAAAAAGAAAATGCAGGACATTGCCCTGCATGCATGAATCATGAATCTTTCTTCCCGTAGCCGGGGAATCGGTTTCTGCTTTCGTAATTCTCGAGAAAGCTGTGCATTGCTCCGTCTGCTTTATAGCCCGGGAAAGTTTCAATTTGAACCCGGTGGAGGGAACGGAAGATATTGTCTTCAATTTCGGGATTGGTCTTCTTCAGCTGCCGGATGAGTTCTTTGACTTCCTTGCGCTTCGAGGTGCTTTCATGAAGATTTGCATTGTTTTCCGTGAAGCGGCAGGCACATTGCAGAAATTCGAGCTGATTCGAGACAGCCCAGCGGATAACTGCATTTTCCTTGACGCAGTACATCGGCCGGATCAGTTCCATGCCCGGGAAGTTCTCGCTGTGTGCTTTCGGGATGATGGTCTCCAGCTTGGAACTGTAGAACATGGCCATGACGGTTGTCTCGATCACATCATTCAGATGATGGCCGAGGGCTATTTTATTGCAGCCGAGGAGCTTTGCCTGGTTGTAGAGATGGCCGCGGCGCATTCTCGCACACAGGTAGCATGGCGATTTTGATTCATGATCTGCGACTGCAAAGATATTGGTTTCGAAGATCCTGATCGGAATTCCGAGGATCTCTGCATTCTCTTCGATCTTCTTCCGGTTGGCTTCACTGTAGCCGGGATCCATGACCAGGAATTCAGTCTCAAAGGGGATCTCGGTATGCTTGGAAAGGATCTGAAACATCTTGGCCATGCAGAAACTGTCCTTGCCGCCGGAGATACATACGGCGATGCGGTCATTTGGCTGGATCAGCTCATAGCGGTTGATGGAAGTGAGAAATGGTGCCCAGAGGTCTGTCTTGTAGGTCTTGATGATGCTGCGCTCTATCTGTTCCACGCGAGTCAGTTCTTTTGCCATAATCAGGTCTCTTTTCTAATTTAGAAAAAAGACACCCTTGCGGATGTCTTTCTGATGGTGGAGCTAAGGAGGATCGAACTCCTGACCCCCTGCTTGCAAAGCAGGTGCTCTCCCAGCTGAGCTATAACCCCATACACAATCAAGTAAGAATAATGGTGGGCCTGAATGGACTTGAACCAACGACCTCACCCTTATCAGGGGTGCGCTCTAACCACCTGAGCTACAGGCCCAACTCTTACCGAATGCTCAGTTATAATACCGCGCCCCTATGCCAAAGTCAACAAAGATTTTTCAAAAATTTTCCGGAATTGTTGTTATTCACGGTCATCAAAGCAAGATGTTCTAGAGTGTCGAAAACAGGGTTAATCAATTTGACAAACATTAATTCAGACTGGGAGAAAAGAACAGGTCGTCCAGATGCGCATTCATGAAGGAAATAGTTTCCTGGTTGATGAAGGAAGACTGATTGAGGCGAAAGTAATAAGTGCGAGGCTCAGAGTCTTCGCTGCTGACTATTTCCAGATAATCTCCATCGCTGAGTTTCAGATAGGAATCTCCTTGACTGAAGGTAACATACACAACCGGTGTTCCGGCGCTTCCAAGCCAGACTCCGTCTGAAAAGAAGGGAATATGTGAGATCCTCATGATATAATTCTCGATCTCTTCTTCATCAGAGATGATGTATTTCAGATAGCCGTTCATTAAAGAATATGCTGTCTCTATGGAATCTGGCTGAAAATGAAGCAGGTCCTGTAACGTTGTTTCCTTCTGATAGAAATTATCGGATGGAATTGCCATGAGCAGTCTGCCTGGATGCCAATTTGGTTCTGATCCGATAGGAGCCTCGCTTTTCTCATAATAGGCAGTTACTTCCTGATACTCACTGCACCAGCTGATTTCATTGAGCTCTGCAGCTAGATCAATCGACTGATCCTTACACTGAAGATAGATTCCAGCAGCATTTTCCTGATCATTCTTGGTTATTGCAGTGAGAATTCCATTTGCCTTCGGAATTCCACTCTTTTCAAATTGAACTGCAAAGCTTTCGTATTTCTGAACTGCACTCTCACATGCTTCAATAATTGCCGCAGCAGAATCAGTCTGGTACAGTGAGGCCTCCTCATGATGATTGATTCTGAGATATCCTTCCGGAAATATAGCTACTTGATAATTGCCATTCCACTCAAACGAATAGCTTGCAGTTAATGAAACAGATGACCCGTTTTCAGCCGGCTGAAGGTCTGCTTCTTTCAGAATCGCTCTGGTATTGCTGAGGAGTTCATCCCAGTTCTGATTGATCTCATTAATGTAAGGCTTGAAATCTTCAGAAAAATCAGAATCATTCTTATGAAGTGGAGACGAGAAATCCATTGATTTCAATGACTGAATCAAGACTATGTCATCAGAACCGGCTTTCAGAAATGATGAAATCACCGGGTCCTGCTTTTTTGCAGTGCATCCTGAAAGCACTACTGCAGAAACCAGAAGAGCATCCAGTCTTTTCACTCCAGCAAACCTGTTTTTCATGTTAATAACCTACAGTAAGAATGTAATATCCATATAAATACTGATTGGACCAGGCCATCGTTTTGGTTACGCCCGATCCTGATCCATTGTGACATTTTTTAATGTTTCTAATATGTTACTTGTACTGATGTTTTAATTGAAATAGTAACAATAAGCGGAAAGGAAAAGCAATAATCTAATCGCGTATCATTCAAATATGACTGAATCTATTAGAAAAATGGAAAAGTGATCATGAAAAGACTCATAGCCTTTAAAATTCATAGGCTATGACAACAAACAATCTCCATTCTTATATCTAGCTAAGTTCATATTTATACTTATTGCTCACTTAAAGAAAAATGATTATTCAAGACTTACTGATTGGTCATTTATACTATAACAAAAAAAGCCGTATTTGCGTAAAGTGGTCCTGCTCGCAAACGCCGCGTTTCCGGACGCGAAGCGTCGGCCTTTTTGGTACCGCCTCGGCGGTAAAGCATTGGTACCGGGAAAAACAGGTAGGCATAAGGATAATCTAACTCTTATGATGGAGCTGTAC
>Ga0256404_1006865_pt1 | contig 18430 bp, 14 predicted proteins | sample RumenRJG_01DNA_FD_185990 | JGI IMG/M metagenome (GOLD analysis project Ga0256404, IMG submission 185990) | Bovine rumen microbial communities from Lethbridge, Alberta, Canada - RJG_01 | ecosystem: Host-associated > Mammals > Digestive system > Stomach > Rumen | place: Canada: Alberta | collected...
ATGCCTCAAAAGGTGTGCCTCGTCTTATCAACAAGATCTGCACTCATGTTTTACTCTATGCAGCAACTCAAGCTATTACCTGTATTGATGAAAATATGGTCAATGATGTAGTCAAAAGAGAGATACCCCCATGTCTTTTATAGAAAAAGTACCTAAAAAGCAGGAAAAACGTCAAAAATCACCAAATGAGTTTGACGACGACATTCCTTTCTAAAATTTCGATGAAATTTTTTGATGCCATCTCCTATAGGTGGCATTACTTTTTGAGGCGTGTAAATTGATGCTCTGAATTTAGTGGACAAATTCAATGAGCAACTAACAATAAGAATTGGACAAATTGAGTGAGCAATTAGTGGTCAAAATCAGAGAGCAGTAACATTCGTTTTGCTTAATTTAAAGATTAGGATCAATTGGTCAAATACGAAAAAGCCAAGCTAGAAATTGCTTGGTTCTTATTTTTTTACTTTTTTTGTTTGGTAATAGATATTATGAAAAGCTAGCTTTGTTTGCGGTATTTAAGCGGGGTTACTCCATATTTCTTTTTAAAGAGTCTAAAGAAATATGATTCATTATCAAAGCCATGATCTGCTGCTATATCTGCTATAGCCTTTGTCCCCTGCATAATGTCATCACAAGCTTGAGTTAATCTGTAGTCATTTACAAACTCAGTAAAAGACATGTGGGTTATTTGTTTAAAGAACCTACAAAAGTAAGCATTTGAAAAGTTCATGCGCGAGGCAGCATCTTCAATAGACAGAGGTCCACTGTGATGATCTTGGATCCAGGAGATAAGCTCTTTAAACTTTTGGGCCCTAACTTGTTCTAGTGAGGTATTTACTTCAGTGTGGTTAAAAACACCATCTTGATATAGATAGACTAAGAGCTCAGTTAATTTTGCTTTAACTAACAGTCTTTCTGTTAAATTCTTGGCATACACTAGTTCTCTAATGGTGTTATAACAACGTTTTTCCTCTTCAAAATATTTAGACTTTTTAGAAGATATTGGTTTTATCTGCAAAGAGGTATCTTGAAGTGCATCTAAGATCTTAGTAAGCATTGGGTCATAGTAAGCAAGCCTTATCATCTCAGGGTTGAACACCATAAACCACATCACCGACTTGCCACTTTTTACTAAAGAATGAGCAAGTTTACATGGCAAGATATAGAAGCAATCAGCGTTTAGAACTATTGATTGTGAGTTGATATTCACGGTTAAACTACCTTTTTCTACAAAGATAATTTCTGCTTCTTGGTGCCAGTGATTTTTATAATAAACTGGATAATTATCCTCGACTACGCTTGGATAGACTTCAATAGGAAAAGTAGTATTACCGTGCTTTGCATCCTCACGCACGGCCATAGTTGCAAGTTCGTTTGGCATTGTTGTAATGTTGTGTAATAGACTCTGCTCAAGATGAAGTCTGATGTCAGCCATGTATATCTACCCAAAAGGTAATAGCAAAAGCAGTAAAATCTGCCAACATACAAGAGCAAAATGTTTGTTTTATAACCAATTTTTTATAATTATTGTGACATTTACAAATTTCTTAATGTCAAATTAAGTACAGTTTTGTTTTCGTTAATGTCACATTTGTGCACATTCTAAAAGTGCTTTAAAATTTTTGTCAATTGATTTAAGCTAAACAAACAGAAAAAGTGAGGAACTGCTAGCAAATTTAGCAACCTTCAAAATTATTTGTCGATAGAAAGAAGAAATTATTAAGTACAATTACGCTTAATTATTTTTAAATGGCTAAAATAAGCCATTTGTAAGGATTGATATGATCACCCCAGCCCAGAAATTTTTAAAAGATCACAAGATTGCTTTTAAAGAATACAGCTATGAATGCACTGTAGATCATGATTTTGGTAAATTTGGAGCCCATACTTTAGGTATTGAAGAAGCTCGAGTATTTAAAACTATCCTTTTAGTACACGATAAAACCTATGTAACTGCAATTACCCCTGTAGATTCGATGATTTCACTTAAAAACGCAGCTCGTATTATGAAGTTAAAGAATCTTGAAGTTGCTAGTAAAGAAGATGCTACCCGTATTACAGGCTATGTGATTGGTGGTGTCTCCCCTTTTGGTCAGAAAAGACGTACTTTAATTTTATTAAGTGAATCAGCTTTGCAATTTGATGAGATCTTAGTATCAGGTGGCAGACGAGGCTTATCAGTTGGTGTTAAACCACAAGATATTATCGATTCATTAAATGCAACTGTTGGAGATTTCTTAGAGCACAAAGATCCTAAATAATCTATATTGCTCTAATCATTTCCACACATCTACAAGAAAGCACGCCGAGGCGTGCTTTTGTCACTTTTGAAGAATTCTTAAAATTATAGTCTAATAGACTTTAGACAATCTCGTTTTCTTTTAAGAAAGCGATAATGCCTTTCATAGTCTTATCTGAAATTACGTGCTCTACACGGCAAGCATCAGCTTCAGCTACATCTGATGGAACTTTGGCAATATGCTTAAAGAACACAGTTAAATACTGATGACGTTTAAAGACGCGCTCAGCTAGCTTACGACCCTCTGGAGTGAACTCAATGTCACCTGCGATACCAATTTGAATTAAGTTCTTCTCTTTAAGCAGACCTAAACCACGAGATACAGAAGGTTTAGATAACTTTAATTCATTAGCTACATCAACAGCACGTACTAAACCATTAGAACGGCGCTCTTTCATCACTAGGATGGTCTCAAGATAAGTCTCACCTGACTCTGCAATTTCACCTGATTTCTTTTGAACAATCTCAGGTACTGCATCTAAAGCAGTAGGTGCGCTTTTAATCTTTTCCATAAACCAATCCTTATTTGAAAGCTTTCTAACTTATAGTCTTATAACTAATAAAATATTATAACTGATAAAAATCAATTACTTAATTGTAATGTTAACTTTATCGCCAACTAATGACAACTCAATGTCATTAAATTGCGAGATCGTACCACGAGAGATTAAGCCTTGCTTAACAATAGACTTAAGATCGCCTACATTCATAGGATTAAACTTGCGACCTTTTTCATCAGCAATGGTACCAAGTTTTGGCTCAACTCGTTGCATACCCAAATTGCGAGCTTTTGAGATCACGCCAATTTGCTCTAAACGGTTGATTAAGCGATAAACAGTAGCGATACCTAAATCAGGTACATACTGCTTAGCCTCGTACCATAACTCTTTTGGTGAGGTACATTGACTTGAAGTTAAGATCTCAATGATATGACGACGTTGAACGGTCATTCTAAGACCACTTGCTTCAAGCTTACGAAGAGTATCTTCAGTTAATGCATCAACTCTAAATTTCTCGTTCTCTTCCATGTTAATCCTTATTGCTTAACTTGTGTATTCAGTTAATACATGGGGAGTGCTTTTAGTTTTTTCAAGACCAAAAACATAACTATTTCAAAATTAGCACATAGATAAGATTTAAGGTAGAAAAATATTGTGAAATTGTGCACTTTCCTACCTTTTAAAGACTGTTCTCTAAAAATGAGCACTTTGGAGGGATTTAGTCAGTACTGTTAAAAGCCTCTTTTACCCTTGTCATTATCATGGCAATGACAAATAGACTCACCTGTTTTAGAACAATTACAGCCATCACCTTTAGAGATAAGTCTTATTATCTTTTTAGCTCCTTTATAAAAGGCAAGCACTGCTAAACACAAAAGAGCAAATAAAACTAACTTTGCTAACATTTTTATTCCTAACCAACTTTTTTATTTGTATGAATTTATAAAACTGTATTACAACAGTTAACATAGGCTATATTATATTACATATAGCTAATTATAGTTAGCATTTGCTAATAATTTTAGTAAAAATAAGGCAGAACTTTCTTATTCTGCCCAAAGCATTCTTACTAATTACTATTTAGCTAAGATAAAGCCAATTGTGAACATCACCAAAAGGAAAGCTCCTAAGATCTTTAAGAGCTTAATACCAAGCTTATTGTTTAGATCCTCTTTATGAATTTTAGCAATGCGCTGATGGTTAATTGAGCTTTTTAAAAGTGACATGCGTGAAGTGCCTTTTTCATCAGGATAGGCCATCACTGCAACTCTTCCCTGCCCTTCATACAGATAATAAGAAAAGCCAATAGAGTTTTTAACAATTTGCTTTTTCTCAAAGTCAATTAAGACATTGCCACCTAGTGCCTTACAATCACTAATCAGCCCTAGCATTAAAGAACGTGGGTTACGAGCTGTACGATGAATTAAAAACTCTGCTTTATCGATTACTTGATAAGGTTTAGGAATATCTAAGGCAATACCAACTTCTTTTGGAACCATGTAATGAACTTTATCTAAGATTAAGTTTTGCTCTTTTAAAGCATAGATATCCTTTAGTGAGTCATCTTCTAAAACTTCAAAGCCAACTCTTAAATCACTTACTAAACAATCTTTATAGGTAGCACTCTTAGGCAAACTAGTAATAACTTCTCTCAAAGGTTCAATTTCAAAATTATCAGCATTGACATTATCTAGTGTAAAGTCATAAATATTGCCATCATCACCTTTAATAGAGCCGCGTTGCTCATCTGCGTTATAAAAAGAAATTGTGCCTTTCATAAAATTAAAACCTAAATTACCAAACTTAATTTAGTATACACAAAAACAAAATTGCCTCAAGATTTCTCTCAAGGCAACTTAGCATTCTGTTTTAAACTAGCTTAAAACGATCTTGCCAGATTTTAAGTCAGCTGAGAATGACAACATACGCTCAAGTGGTTTTAGAGCTTGGAGACGGATATTCTCATCAACTGATAAGCTGTGCTCTTCAGGCTTATTTAAAGCATCAATTAAGCTTTGTAGAGTATTAAGCTCCATCCATGGGCAGTTAGCGCAGCTAATGCAATGACCTTTAGTGCTTGCAACTGGTGCTTCAATAAAGGTCTTATTAGGGCAAGCTAGCTGTAACTTATAGAAGATGTTACGCTCAGTACCGATGATAAACTCCTCTGCCTCAGAGTTTTTAGCATAAGCTAAGATTTGAGAAGTTGAACCTACATAATCAGCCATCTCTACAACATTAGCTGGAGCTTCAGGGTGAACTAGTACTAAAGCCTTTGGATGCTCTTTTTTCACAAACTCTAAAGCATTAGCTTCAAAAGCATCATGAACAATGCAACGACCTGGCCAGCAATAAATATCTGATGATGACTGATTTGCAATATAAGAGCCTAAGTGTCTATCTGGTACCCATAAAATAGGCTCACCTTTTTGAGTTAGGTACTTACCAAGCTCAACAGCTAAAGATGAGGTAACAATCCAATCAGACTCAGCTTTAACAGCAGCTGAAGTGTTTGCGTATGCAACCACGGTTGCCTTTGGATATTGAGCTTTTACTTTACGTAAATCATCAACTGTGCAGCACATATCAAGTGAGCACTCAGCTTTTAGATTTGGCATTACCACAGTCTTATTAGGAGATAAAATCTTAGCAGTCTCGCCCATGAAACGCACGCCTGCTACTAAGATTAAATTCTTGTCACTATCACGGCCAATACGAGCCATCTCTAAAGAATCACCAATCGCACCACCTGCTGCCTCACAAAGTCTTTGCATAGTCTCTGAGGTGTAGTAGTGAGCAATTAAAAGAGCGTTTTTCTTTTTAATAAGCTCAAGAGCCTCTTCAAAAAGCTCATCATCTTTTTTCTTTTCTTCAAGAGTTGGACGCTTTGGTAAATTAAAGTCACTTGGAATGGTGACATTATCTATCATGTGTAATGACATATGTTCTGCCTTTATTTTTATGATCTAAGCTTAACGCTTAAATTCTTTAATCTTCAAACTGCGTACATTGTAGTACGAATGATATGTTTTTCCTAAAAATACTTATTTAAGCTCAAAGTTAAGTGGAGCTGCACCACTTCTAACCACCGCTTCACTTACTTTATTACCATCAAGATTTTTACGCTTTGAGCCATAAGCTCTCAGGCGATTGGTCACCTCGCGCAAATCTAGTGATTGAATCTCTTCACTATCATAGAAAGCGTTAATTTCATCTGCTGTTAAATCATGATTTTTAGGCATTAGCCCAGATCCAACTAAACATGATGGCATTAAGCAAAATAAGTGCTCTTCTTTTTTCATCACATGCACTATATGCTTTAAGTTAGGATTTGATGAGATAGCAAATTCAAAATCATCATCCATCTCAAGCTTTAAGCTATCAAAAGTCTCTAAGGCTTTTAAACCTTGAGGCTCTCCAGCTACTCCACACTCAAGTTTTTGCTTAGATACAATTAAAGACTCTGTCCCCTCTTGATAATCAAAAGCTAAAGTAATTAAGTGAGCAACATGAGCACAATCAGCCTCACCATCTACAGCAATTAAACGCCAAGCTTGAGTGTTCTCAATTGAGATTTTTAGTAAATATTGCATAACAAACTTCTATTGAGCAATCTTTGATACAAATACATCAGGATCAAAGCTAATTTGAGTATTGTCACTTTCTGTCACGTGCTTTTCAAATGAAGGACAAACTGATGAAAAATCTAAGTGATATAAGATCACCGCAATTGGATTTAAGCCATACACCGCACGCTTTAACTGACTTCTAAATGCTTGGTAATTTGGCTTAAAGAAAACTGAGCGCACCTCAAGTAAGGCGTTCACAAATGACATATCAACAGACGGCATGACATCAGATAGAGCAAGGGATGATGACTTAGTATCCACTAAGGCTTTTTTCATCATGTTCTTGTACTCATCTTTGTTAATACGAGAGAACTTATTATCCTTTTGAGTAGCTTGCTCTTGTTTAGACTTTTTAGAATCATTAAAGTAATTCCTTACTTCAATTTCATCTTTTTGGCGATTAAACTTCAAGTTAGACTTTGTCTTATGGGCTTTAGCTACATTGTTAGTACCATTTGCTTTAAGCTCTGCTTTACGCTTATTAAGCTCTACATAGTACTGCTCACAAATGCCTTTAGTGTAAGCAATTGACTTATCGTATAAATTCTCAAAGTCCTCTTTTGGTCTTAATACATTGTAGTAACCCATCAAGAGCTCTTCTTTTAAGAAGAAAGTAGAAAAACTCAATGGCTCTTTTAGAGTATGTAAGCGCTTGTCACTGTGCAGATTTAAGACTTCAAGGTTCTTACACAATGGAGAGTTTACAAAAGCATAGGCTAGCTCTTGCTCAAGCAAAGTTTTACCAGCAAGTAACTTATCAACTACATCTTTTAATTTTGCCAAAGCAGTTTTGTGTGCATCTTCTACTCGCTCTTCATCCATAGGAGATTCATAAAATGGCTTCATGATCTCTAAAGACTGGCGGTATGAAGTGTATGGAGGTAAAACTAATCTATCTTTTAAATAAGCTTTTTCAAAGGTTCTTTTATAGTTGTCATAGAACACATTGATACCATTTTCGATAGCTTTTTGTTGGAATAAAAAGCTCTTTTGGGTATTAAGAGGCATGAAAAGACCATTTTCGTAGATCTCAGAGAGCATTAAAGCAGCCGGACCATTAATCTCAGCTAAAGCTTCTAAGTCTTCAAAAGCATTCACAAATGGAAGTGGATCGTAGGTTCTTTGAAGTCTTGCCCCCTTTAACTCACGAATAGCCACATCACACATGTACTCTGCAGCAATACGCAAATAGGTATAAGCAAGTTTAGTGTTTTGTAATTTGCTACGTTTTAAATAGGCTCTGTATAGAACAAAGTAGCCATAAACCATACCATGACGTACTGCGATATTGCCATATTCAATGGCTTTTTCAGGGTTATCACATAGATCAAAATGAGCTGCAATATTAAACAACGCTAAAGGATAGCCTTGATTTGCTGACTCTTGCCAATACATCAAGCCTTCTTTTTCATTGTTTTTAATGCCATTAGCACCTAAGGCAAAGGTTGCATTAGCAAAGCCTAAATCAGACATTGATCTTAAGGTTGGCTCATCAATATTCTCAAGGCCAACTCCTTCAAATTCAGAAATTAAGTTAAAGCCTTGAATTGAATACTCATCTTGAGCCTCATTTGCTCCGTGGGTAATGAGGCTTAAACAATATCTATCTTGTGGATCTTCATCCTTTTTAACTTTAGGTACTTTGATATGAGCAATTTGTAATAGATCTTTAATGTTGACTCCAAACTCTTCACAGAATTTGGTGCATTTGATCATAAGACCTAAAGCAGTCTCTAACTTATATCTTGTAGGTAAATTTAGCTTATAACCTAAATCTAAAGCCTCTCTTACCATCATATTAAAATACTGCATCATCTCATGAGGCAACGCAAAAGGAGCTTCTTCATAATGCAAAGTAAATCTTGCATCATTAACAATTGATAAAAGATTAAATAAAGCTAAGTGACGCTTTACAGTTAAAAGCAATGGATTTTGACTTGGGTTAATTAATGGACTTTGCCATTCCACGGTTGCTTCATAGGTTAATAAGAAACAATTTAAGAAGATCTGATATAAGTTTGATATAACCTTATCTTGATTGTCTTCTTTAAAATCTAATCCCATGCAGAAAAGCACATAGGCAAGCGCACAATCAACACTACCTACCACCATGCCGTAAGCCAAAAAGTCACGAGCTTTTTTCTTATTGATAGGAAGAATATTGCCTTCTAAATAGCACTTACCGATTCTGTAGGCAACATCGCCATTTAAGCCTTTGACAACGCTGTTCTTCTCAATGGTAGTTTTATCTTCCTGCATTGCTCTAAAAAACTCTGGAGCTAAGTTTTTTAACGCAGCAAGTTTAAGTGCAGTTAAATTTTCTGGATCATTGACCTCTTGATTTGGTGAACACTTGTAAGTGAGCATATCAAAAGGAGAGCAAAAAGCCTGACCTAATTCATCCTTTTCTAAAGTAGGTCCAAGAGATACTTGATTTTTACCATGACCTACTTTGCTCATAATGTACATAAATGGATATGGTACATAAGCACTATATAAATCAGGTAAAACACCACAGTGATTTTCAACATCATCAAACTTGTTATAAAAGACATCCATTAAATCATCAATGCTTTTACCCACATCATCTGATGAGAGGATATCTTTTACTTTGAGGATATTAGACTTTTTACCAGATTCATCATAGCAGATATTGTAAAGACCAATATTTGCTGAAAATTCTAGAGCTTTATCTAAATGAGCTTTAGCCTCAATTTGCAGATCTTTGTTGCCATCAATTGCAACTGAGCGCACATATGACCAGAAGATAATTTCATTAAGCTGCGCTCCTTGTAAGTCATAGCTTAGCTTAATTTTCTTAATCTCTTTGTACTTTTGATTAAGATCGGCACTGTTAATTAAGTCTTGCTCAAAGCTCTCCTGTAAGAGCATTTCTTCACATCTTAAAGCTTCTGCCTTATCAAAATCGACAGCAGTACGTCTTACAGAGTTTGTGTTGATAGCTTTGGTGTTGATAGCTTTGGTGTTGATAGCTTTGGTGTTGATAGCTGTTGTTTTTTTAGGAGCTTTTTTTGTAGATGAAATACCATCATCTTTACGCACAGAACTAGTCTTTCTCTTACTAGTTTTTGCAGTCTCTTTTGCTGTGGTAGTAGCTTTTTTAGTAGTGTTGTTATCAGACATAATTGCTCCTTTTAGACGCAATATTTTATCAAAATATGTTATTTTTTTCTAGGTAAAAGCCCCTTGAAACCTTATTCAATCAAGGTAAATAAAGGCTTTTAAATTTTTTTATTACACAAATTTAATTAGTATGGAAGATAATTAACTATCTTAAGACTTCGAAATCTAAAAGACGCCAAAAGCAAACGCGTACATCACTTCATACATACAATGTCGAGTGATGTAATAATCTAGGTGATACTTGTAAATTAGATAGATAATTCCAAAACACAGCGTAAAAGCAATGTACTTATCCGCACTTTTATAGCAGTGTTCGACAGTTCTTATTTTCTCGCCGCATTCGGGGCAGTAGATTGCAACAGGATGGCCATGTTCAAAATGTATATATGGCCTATAGTTAGAATGGGTACAGCTATGGCTGTAATTGCTCATCGTCATAGTTTTTTTCTCATTAATTACAGTAAATAATAAAACGTTTAGTCTCATCTTCCAATGTTAGTCATTTTAGCATAGTTTTATTTAAATTATTAGTCTTTGAGATAAAATGTTAAAAAATAAATTAGCGTAATTTCAACATGTTAATATCATCTTAACTTTTAAAAGAGAATTTTGCAGAACAATAAAAAAAATGCCCACAGAGCTTTGACTCCATGAGCATTTTCAAAATTTAAGGTAATTTACTTGTAGTTTTTAACTACCACTTAACATCAACCTTCTTACCTTCAGCATATTGCTTGAAGTGGTAGGTAATAACTGAAACGCCTAAGCATACAAGTAAAGCAGCCATTACCACAAGTAAGACACCAACGGTAACTAGAACACCGTTTGAATCCCATTGCTGCTGAATTACCTGGATCACGCCCCAAATACTCATAACCATCATGAAGATCATAGGAATTAAAGCAACTACCCAATTTACGCCCTTAGATAGTAACCATAAAGTTACAACTAAAAGAGTAATAGCTGACATTAGCTGATTTGATGCACCAAAGATAGGCCATAGAGATGCAGCCTCACCTGATAGTGCTAGAACTAAAGAGATACCAACAACGATAGCAGATGCTGTGTACTTATTTAGAAGGAAATTTCTAATAAAGCCAATATCCTGCTCTTGCATCTTGGTCTCTGCTTCTTCTTCCTGCTCGGTTGCATTTGAATGAGGCATGAATAACTCTTGGAAGATGAAACGGCAAAGACGAGTTGCTGTATCTAAAGAAGTCATCATAAATGCAGAGATAGCTAGTGAGATAAAGGTCTTTGAGTAACCTACATCTAAGCCTAATGACTCAGAGAAACCTGAAATACCAGTTGCAAAGGCAGCTGCTGGATTCTTACCTAAATCAACGAATACTTCCTTATCCATAGCCATCACAGCAACTAAAGCCATAACGCCTAGAACACCTTCAACAAGCATTGCGCCATAACCGATTGGAAGAGCATCAGCTTCAGACTTTAACTGCTTTGAGGTAGTACCAGATGCAACTAGAGCATGGAAACCAGAGCAAGCACCACAAGCAATAAAGATGAATAGAGCTGGTACTAAGTCAGTCATCTTGCCATTACCAGTTACAGCTTCCCAACCTTCAAAAGATGCCATCTTAACATCAGGATTTGCAAAGAGGATTGATAAGAAGCCCAGTAATAACATTGAGTATAGTAACCATGAATTCATGTAGTCACGAGGTTGTAGTAACCACTGAACAGGAATTACTGAGGCTGCTAGAATATATATACCTAAAACAACTAACCAGAAGTGACCTACCTCTGTTGCATCCCATCCAAAGGTAGCTCCTACATCTAGAGGGAAAACTTCACCTACAAATACTGCTACGAATACTAATGGTACAAAGATAAATGAAGCATGAGTTAATCTCATGCCAATCTTTCTTGTAGTAAAAGCAAAGATAGGAGCTAGGATAATGAAAAGAACGGAAGCAGTAGCTACAGCTGGGAACTTAGTAAATAGACCATCGATTAACAGAGTAAAGATAGCTACAACTAAGAATAAGCATAGTACGCAGAAGGTTAAGAATAACTGACGGCCTGAGAAACCTAAAAGTTTGTCAGCTACGAAAGAAATTGAACGACCTTTGTTACGAATTGAAATAACTAAAGCTGCAAAATCGTGGAAAGCACCAACAAATACGCAACCTACTAAGATCCAAATTAAAGCTGGTAGCCAACCAAAGTATGCTGCCATAATAGGACCAACGATAGGACCAGGACCTGCAATAGATGCAAAGTGGTGACCAAATAGCACGATTCTTGGGGTTGGAACATAGTCAATACCATCAGTGTTGGTATTAGCTGGGGTTGGATTTTTTGGATCAATTGAGAAAAGTCTCTTTAAGAATCCACCGTATACGAAATAAGCTACAACGAAGTAAGCTAAACATATACAAAACAGCAAGCTGCCTGTCATTTTAATAACTCCGCCTTTAAGGCAATTAATGTTTTAGTTTTTATTAAGTTTTCTTGCACCTGTCGCTTTAGCCAATATAAAGCCTTTGCTAGGTGTTTTGATGTAGTTTTTACTACGCTTGGGCATCTTTTGTGGATGGTAAAGATGCGAAATCACCACTGGTAATGGTGATCTGTATGTTTCGTATTATCGATCAGTATCTATCTAAGTCAATCACTTTTTGCAACAGAGAATTTAATCTATTGCAATAATTTACATTAGAAGATAATTTTACAAAAATTAAAATCAAGAATTTCTTTAAAAGACAAAGAGTTAAATATTAAGGTAGGAGTTTTGTAATTAAATTGCAATTTTTGCAACATACAAAATATTTTATTGCAAATCTTAAAATTTGCTCTATTTTGGTGAAATTTGGGAATGGGAGAGATGTTCTAAGATCAAAAAAGCAACCTTATAGGTTGCCTGCGTGGTGGATGCTATAGGACTCGAACCTATGACCCTCTGCTTGTAAGGCAGATGCTCTAACCAAACTGAGCTAAGCATCCATTACATGGATAACTTCTTCATGGTGGATGCTATAGGACTCGAACCTATGACCCTCTGCTTGTAAGGCAGATGCTCTAACCAAACTGAGCTAAGCATCCTCATCAAGAAAGTGAGTGCATTATATAGATATAATGAGGCTGTTGCAAGTTTTAAATCAAACTTTTTTGCATCACAAAGCTCTAATCAAGTGTTAAATGGCTTATTTATGCCATTTAACAAATTTTCCTCAATTACCCCTCTATATGACCAAAACTTAACAAAAGTCTTTAGCAATACTCTTTTAAGATCTCCCCTACAGCTCTGTCCATAATCTCGATTGCATTTTGAAGATCTTGCTTTTGAATATTTAAAGGAGGATTGAAGTATAAGGTATCCCCGATAGGTCTTAGAAGCAGACCTAACTCTAAAGCTCTTTGATAAATCTTATAGCCAAGTCTTAACTTAGGATCAAAGCGCTCTTTGGTTGCCTTATCCTTTACAATCTCTAAAGCATTGATTAACCCTAAATGACGAATACCAAGAATATGGTCATTGTTTTCAAAACGTGATTTAAACTCATAAGACAACCACTTGCCCATCTCTTGAGCTTTTTCAATGATATGGTCACGCTTTAAGATCTTAATTACAGCTAAAGCACAGGCACATGCTAAAGGGTTACCAGCGTAGGTATGAGAGTGCACAAAAGCTTTGTGCTCACCATACTCTCCTAAGAAAGCGTTATACACAGCATCGGTTACACAAACAACTGACATTGGCATGTAACCACCCGTGATAGCCTTTGAAAGACACATGATATCAGGGGTGATACCAGCATGATCGCAAGCAAACCACTTACCAGTTCTACCAAAGCCTGTTGCAATTTCATCGGCAATAAATAAAACATTGTGCTCTTTACAGAGATCATAAAGTGCTTTTAGATACTCAGGTGGATACATTCTCATTCCACCTGCGCCTTGTAATAAAGGCTCAACAATTAAAGCACATAGCTCATCTCCGTGCTTGTCAAAGACCTCTTTTGCTCTTTCTAAACACTTATTTGGATAATCTTCAGGATTAAAGACTAAATCTGGTGCTTCAATATGGAGATTATCCATCATCATAGGCTTATACATTAAATTGTATAAATCCATAGAGCCAACAGATAAAGCACCGATAGTCTCACCGTGATAACCTTCAGATAGGCAAGCAAACTTAGTACGCTTCTTTTCTCCGATTTGATATTGGTATTGGAAAGCAATCTTTAAAGCCATTTCCACAGCTGAGGAGCCATTATCAGCATAATTAAAGTGAGTTAAGCCATGAGGCACTATTGTAAGTAATTCTTTAGTTAGCTCAATTACTGACTCATGAGTGAAGTTTGCAAAGATCACATGCTCAAGTTTATGCGCCTGATTTGAGATAGCATCAGAGATCTCGCTGTTGCAGTGGCCTAATAAATTACACCACCAAGAGGAGATGATATCTAAGATCTTATCTGGATACTTTGAGCCAGGAGTTGTATATAAATAAGGACCTTGTGCTTTTTCAATGCAAATAGGAGGAAAAGACTCATAGTCTTTCATTTGCGCAGCAGGATGCCAAATATGCTCAACATCAAACTCAATTAAATCTTGTAACTTATCACTCATATAATGCTCTTTTGGGTATATTTTTAGTCTATTGTTATTCTGTCAAACTTGTTTTAAACAAAAGGTAGCTTTAGCACTCTTCAAAGTACTCATCTATACGCTTGTCTAGCATATGAAGTTTGCTCTCCCCTTTTGCTAAGGTAGCAATAACTTTAACCTTTGAGATCTCTTCAATCATCTTTAGATTGTCGGTGTGCATTAAGCTGTCTTTATCAAAGTTATTTAAGATAACCCCTTGTACTTTAAAGTTATTCTCTTGAAGATAGTTAATGGTAAGTACGGTATGGTTAATTGTGCCAAGACCTGCATCGGCTACAATTACTACAGGAAGCTTTAACTCTTTTAAGATATCTTGATAAAGGATATGACAATTCTCTTCCCAAACTACAGGGCAGATAATGCCACCTGCGCCTTCTGATAAGACATAGTCATACTTATCTTTTAATGAATTAAAAGCCTTTTTGATAGTCTCCATTGAAGCAAAGCGCTTTTCACCACGGGCTGCTAGATGAGGAGATAAAGGCTTTTGATAAAGATATGATAATAAACTGTCAGTCTCTTGAGTAATACCGCCATTATCACGCACGTAACCTGCGTCAGAGTGTTCAATACAATCAGAACCACTCACAGCAGCTTTATAATAAGCTAGTTTTAAATTTAAAGATGTAAGCTCGCGGGCAATAGCTGCACTTACATAGGTCTTACCGATATCAGTACCGGTACCTGTAACAAATAATCCACGCATAATAAGTCCTTGTTGAACTTAACATTCTAACACTTACGTGAACTCTTGTCTTAGATTAGAGTTTTATGTGAAATTGAGTTTTGAAAGATGAGGATAAAGATAGAGCTAGCCACCTAATAAACTTAGGATGATGTTCTTATTATTAAAAGCTTGTTTCATGATCATTGAGCAAGCTTGTTGTCTTATCTGCAAGGCTGCAAGATTAGCACACTCTTCAGCGTAATCAGTATCTTCAATACGAGAACGAGCATCAGCTAAGTTTTCTGCCATAGTGTCATTTAATCTAATCGCACTTTCCATACGATTTTGAATACCACCTAAAGTGCCTTGATAGCTTGCAACAGCGTTAATGTAACTATCAATATGACCTAATACCGCTTGAGCTTTTTCTGCTGTAGATAAGGTAAATCTAAGTTCTCCGTTTTCCTCAAATAAGAAACTCCCACTTGCGTTATTAGTATAAGTAGATATACCTGAGATGGTAAAACCTTGTTCAAAACCAGGAATACCTATGGTGTCGTTAGCTGCCCCTGAAGCTTGGATTTGAATTTTACCTTTATCATCATAAAGACCACCTTTATTTCCATTTAAGATAGGAGATCCAGCATAAGTAGTCTTTTTAGCAATACGGTTAATCTCTTGGCAGTATTGCCCAACTTCAGCGGTAATTGACAATCTATCAGCGGTAGTTAAAGTACCAGTTGCTGCCTGCACTGCTAAGGTTCTAATCTTTTGCAACATATCACGTGTCTCATCCATGGCACCTTCCATGACTTGAGCTAACGCAATACCATCAGAGAGATTTCTTTTACCTTGTTTATAACCGTTAATTTGAGAAGTCAGACGATTAGCAATTTGAAAACCAGCTGGATCGTCTTTTGCGGAGTTGATTCTTTTACCAGAGGATAAACGCTGAAAGCATGTATTCATGCCACTTTGGATCTGTCCCATCATGCGGGCAGATTGCATAGCTGCAATATTAGTGATGTATAGTGGCATTTTCTCTTCCCAAGCTCTTATTTAACAGTGCTTATTTGTAAACAGTGCTTATTTGTATTTATTAGTTTTGCACGCACTGCTAAAAGCGTTGATAGTTATATTGCTAATACCTTGTAAGGTACTACCCAAAAATCACTTGTATTGAACTTGTATTGATAGGTTTATTTATTATGAAAGGACTGAGTTAAAAAGTTTTAGTTGTAGTCTCAGTGCTAATTTATTGTTTCTCTTCTTGATAACGGAAGGATTATAAAAAACTTCAATAAAAAAGCACGCTTTGACATGTTCAACTTCAAATTTTTATAACATTTTTAATAAAAAACAATTTTAATAACAGCAATATCATTAAAATTTTGAGTTAAATCGAAGTATTTTTGTGAAGTACATCAATATTTATTGAGTTAAAATCATTTTTTCAAAAAGTCTTGCTAAATTTTGTGATCTAGCACATAATTCTAATTCTTAGAAAAACTTAAAATACATTTCAGAATTTGAGCTAAAGCCAAGTTCTAAATGATTTTTTCCTAGGTTAGGCTTCGCGGCAACGCGAAGCTTTTTTTTTTGCTCTAAAAATACCATTTCTAAATTTTCAAAATCATTGCAAATCTTTTTCTAAAATTACGCACAATCTTGTATCGTAATGGCTTATATAAGCACAAACGCTTGCACTAAAATTCATCATTTTCGTGATATTTATCAAAAGATAAAATTAAAAAAGTGCTCACAGTCCACGATTTAACAAAATCTTATTTCTCCTTATATGTGGCAAGTCCTAAGATTAAAGTTATTACAAACACAAAAATAACAAACATAATAAGGAGGCATTTCTATGCCAGGATATATATGGTTCATATTAGCCGTGATCGCGCTAATTGTAGGTTACCAAGTCTATGGTAGATTTGTGGAGAAGGTTTTTGAACCAAATCCAGCTCGTAAAACCCCAGCCCATGCTCTTTCTGATGGTGTGGACTATGTTGCCATGCCTAAGTGGAAACTTTGGCTAATTCAGTTATTAAACATTGCAGGTGTAGGTCCTGTATTCGGTCCTATCATGGGCGCATTATATGGTCCTACAGCCTTACTATGGGTAGTATTAGGTACTATCTTCGCAGGTGCCGTACATGACTACTTCTCTGGTATGCTCTCTGTTCGCTATGGTGGTGCTAACGTTCCTGAAGTTGTAAGACACACTTTAGGTAGTAAAGCTCGAGCCTTCATGCTTTTCTTTGCAACTGTGCTTCTATTACTAGTAGGTGTTGTATTTGCTACAGCACCTGCTGGCTTATTAACTAAGCTTTGCGCAGGCCACTTTGATGGTGCTCTAAACTACCCTGTTTGGATCTGCATTATCTTTGCATACTATTTCTTTGCTACCATCATTCCAATTGACAAGATCATTGGTCGTATTTACCCAATCTTCGGTGCTCTACTAATTGTGATGGCAATTGGTGTAACTATCGGCTTATTTGTTCATATGCCAGATAGCTTCTACTCATGGGCAAGCTTTGATGTAAATCCAAATCCAAAAGGTTTACCAATTTGGCCTTTAGTATTCATTACTATTGCTTGCGGTGCACTATCAGGCTTCCATTCAACCCAGTCACCTCTAATGGCACGTTGTATTGAAAACGAAAAAGAAGGCCGTTTCGTATTCTACGGTGCAATGGTAGCAGAAGGCTTTATCGGTCTTGTTTGGGTAACTGTAGGTATGACCTTCTATCCAACTGTACAAGAGCTTGCAGCAGCTGGAGGCCCAGCTAACGTTGTATATGAGTCTTCATATGCTTTATTAGGAACCTTCGGTGGTGTACTTGCAATCTTAGGTGTAGTTATTCTTCCTATTACCTCAGGTGATACAGCATTCCGTGCTGCTCGTTTAACCATCGCTGAGGCTATTAAGCTACCACAGATTAAGCCTCTAGTACGTCTATCAATTGCAGTACCTTTATTTGTAATTGGTATTATTCTTTCAACCGTTGATTTCAACATTATTTGGAGATACTTCGGTTTCTGCAACCAGTCCCTTGCAGGTATCATGCTATGGTCTGCAGCAGTTTACCTATACAGAAAAGACAAGCTACACTGGATTGCATCAATTCCAGCTACCTTCATTACCTATGTATCAATCAGCTACATTATCTACGAGCCTAATATGGGCCTAGGTGTAGATATCACCATTGCTAATACCATTGGTGTAGTAGCTGCTTTTGTGATCTTTGGTATTTTCTTAGCTTGTGGTAAGAAGCCTTTAAAGGGTGAAGAAAACGCTGAAAATGCTTAATGTAAGTTGAGTTTTCTTAAATGCCAAGGCCTAAAAACCTTGGCATTTTTGTTTAAGATATATAAAAAAATACCAAGTCCTCTTAGAACTTGGCAACACCTTTTGGAGTATTAATTAAAAGATTACCAATTTTCAGTACTATAGAAAAGTAAATAAGATCCAATTTTAGTTTTAGATAAAGAGCTTAATCCTTATTAAATAAGGGTTAAGCTCTTTTTTTATTTCTCAAAAATTCTA
>Ga0256404_1006867_pt1 | contig 18429 bp, 19 predicted proteins | sample RumenRJG_01DNA_FD_185990 | JGI IMG/M metagenome (GOLD analysis project Ga0256404, IMG submission 185990) | Bovine rumen microbial communities from Lethbridge, Alberta, Canada - RJG_01 | ecosystem: Host-associated > Mammals > Digestive system > Stomach > Rumen | place: Canada: Alberta | collected...
CGATGATATCGTAATCGCCGCCGAGCAGATACGCTATGCCCGCCGCCGCGCCGCAGCCCGCGCTTACCGCGCCGCAGAACGCGGAGAGCCTTCCGATCCAGGATTTTTGATGGATCGTGATAAGGTCGGAGAGAATAACGGCGCGAATCAGCTCCTCCTCGGTTTTGCTGTATTCTTTAGCGTATTCGATAACGGGGAGCGAAGCGGTCATGCCCTGATTGCCGCTGCCCGAAACGATTATAACGGGAAGCTCGCAGCCGCTCATTCTTGCATCCGAGCCCGCAGCGGGAGCCGCCATAGCGCGAATCTTAACGTCGTTTCCAAAGGTCGCTAAAAGCGCTCTTCCTACATTTGCGCCGTAGTTATTCTTGAGCCCTTCCTCGGCTATTGCGGAGTTATAGGCTATCTGCCGCCTTATGGTTTCGCCGATGTCTGAAAGATCGACCGTATCCGCAAAATCGATTATCTCCTTTATGGTCATCGCATCGCGCTCGGTCACAACGCCGTCCTCTCCCTCGAAGGTGACGGCTTCGTTTTCATAAACGGTCTCGCCGTTTTTCTCTATGCGAACGATATTGGTGTGGTAATCGCTGATTATAACGCGGGAATGATCCTCCCCCGACCTTGCGGTGAGGTCGATATAGAAAATTTTATCGCCTTCGGACGGGCGAACGGTCATCTTCGCCGTGTTGAGGTACTCCTTTATCCGCGCTCTGCCCGCATCGTCCACATCCGCAATAACTTCGAGTATGCGCTCAACGTCGCCCGCCGCGATGCCGGCCGCCGCAGCGGTTTGGATGCCCTTCATGCCGCCCGTATTCGGAACGACCACGCTCTTGACGTTTTTGATTATATTGCCGCTGACGACTATTTCAACGCTTTCGGGCATTTTTCCAAGCACGGCGCGCGCCTTTGCCGCCGCAAAAGCGATGGCTATAGGCTCGGTGCAGCCCGCAGCGGGCACGAGCTCGGATTTGAGGGCTGAGATATACCTTGAATACCGACTGTCCGTTTTAAGCATAGTTACCTCCCGTGTGACTATTCGGAGTTTTGTCCGTCAATGAATAATCAAAGCAATTATATCAGATACGGCGCGTTTCTTCAAGCAATAAACGACACATTTGCGCAAAATCGGCGCACGGCGAAAGCGGCGTTAACGAGGGAAGTTCTCGGTATTATTTCTCTTAAACAGCGAATTATTATTGAGTTTTTCTCTTGAATATGGTATAATAATAGTAGAGGCTCATACCCTTCCGCACTAAGACAGGTTCAAGTTCCAAAGCATTTCACGGCAGACAAAGCCTATTATCAACCGGCGCGCCCCGCCGCTCTTCGTGCGGAGCCGTGAAGTCTGCTTTCATTTCAATGTGTTCCAAAAAGCAAATGAATACGGAGGCAAAATGGACAACAGCAAACTTACGGTAACCGTTCGAAACAAGGTGCCTGAGATACGCTACGGCGACTACCTTGTTTCAGACAACAAGCAGCTTAGGATAGTTTTCGACCTCGACAGCGAGTGGGATGCCTATGTGCACAAGACCGCCCGCTTCAATCTGGACGGCTGGCAGTTCGATATCGCCTTCACAGGCGACACCGTAACGCTGCCGCTTCTGCCCGCATACACGGGCGAGCTGAAGGTTGGAGTTTACGCGGGCGATCTTGCAACCACCACCGCCGTTTCCATCCCTGTTCGCGATTCCGTGCTCGCACCGGGAGACGTTATCCCGCTTGAGGATGCCGCCGAAATGGCACGGGTTGCCGCGGAAGCAAGCAGGGTGGATGCGGAAAACGCACGAGCCGCCGCAGAGCTTTTGAGACAGAGCGCGGAGTTTGCCCGCCAATTCAACGAGGATCTGCGCAACGAAGCCGAGACTGCGCGAGCGGTCGCGGAGCGGACAAGGAACGAAAACGAACAGGACAGGCAGGCCGCCGAAAGCGCAAGAGCTGCGGCGGAGAGAACCCGAACGAGCGCGGAAAGCGGGCGCGCCGCCGCAGAAACCGAGCGCGGGCGCGGCGAGAACGCAAGGGAGCTTGCCGAATACAGGCGCAATCTTGCCGAGCAGTCAAGGCAGGAAGCCGAGGAAGCTCGCGCCGGCGCGGAAGCTGCGCGCGATTCGGCAGAGACGGCAAGAGCGGATGCCGAAACGCTGCGGGCATCGAGCGAACGCTCAAGAGCATCCGCCGAAGGAAATCGGGCTTGGAGCGAGAGCCTTCGTGCGGCGGCGGAGAACCTTCGCGCCTCCGCCGAGAGTGCGCGAGCTGCGCAGGAAAGCGTGCGATCTTCCGCCGAGCTTGTGCGCGAGCAGAACGAGATGCAGCGCGTACAGAACGAGCTTGCAAGAAACGCCGCGGAGCTTGCAAGGGAGCAGCGCATCGCTGCCGTGATAGCGGAATTCAGCGATTACATGGACAGAAACGACGTTTTCGACGTGCTTGCCCTCATTCGCGAATACGGCACGAAGGCCGCGCTGCGCATGTTTTGCGAGGCGAACGCACCGCTCGTTGGACTCGACACGGCTGTGCTTCGCTTCTTTGCGGCGGCGGGTGCGTGCGTAAGCGAGACCTATACCTCAACCTTCTATCTTTATGAAACCTCCTCCGCCCCCGCAGGCACGAAGAGGGATGCGAATGCGAACCTCGTTTGCGTTCCCTCCACGAATTTCACGGCGGGAAGGGACGATTACGCCGAGCTGCCGCTGTTTGCATGCTTCGACTGCAACTACACGATCGACGGCACCACGCTTGAGCCCGTTATCAGCGCGATCAAGGGCGTTTACGGCAATTTCAGCTCCGCTCCCGCAAGCAGCTTCGTGGGCGTTCTTCAGATGACGGGCTGGGTGCGCCGCACGACCGATGCGACCACCAAGACCGTGGAGTATGCCGCATATAAAAAAGAAAGCGGCTTCAAGCCCCTGCCCGAAGCGGTCAGAGCCTCGGACAACAGCGTTCGTCCGTTCGTGATCCACGCCAAATACGCGGCGGGTCTGAATGCTCAAAGCAAGCTCGGCAGCTTCTCGGGCGCGATACCTGCGGCACACCGAAGCTCGGCGGACGTGAGCTGCTCCATATCCCACGACAGCCAGATTGCAAGATGGCATGCCGTGGGCGCTCAGTACTGCGGGGCGGGGCTGTGCGATTACGCTTTTTTGCAGACGATGCTTGAGATAAAGTATGCGAATCTCGGCTCGGCGAACGTTATGAAGGGCTGCCGCGATTACAACCTAAGCCTCTCCGCCGCAGCTGCGGAAACCGGTGTGAAGCGAGTGCTCGTTACTTCCGCGCAGGCAAGTAAGCTTCTTGTCGGCTCCGCAGTCTCCGTTGGCACGGTCAACGATAGGGCAAACTATAAAGCTTACGGAACGGTTGGTTATGCCGCAATAGAATCCATAACCGACGTTGAGCTCGACGGCACGCCATACAAGGCGATCAATCTTGACGTAGACAGCACCTTCGACACGACCTTGAATACCAAGCTGGTCACCCAGCCTTGGTTCACGGGCAGCACCGATAACGTGCGCGGAAACGACGGCAGCCCGTTCGATAATCAGAGCGGTAAGGAGCCCTTCAAGCTTCAGGGCATAGAGGTCATGATCGGCGCATCGGAATCCATTGCCGATACTCTCATCACTTGGCAGAGCGGTCGCTTTGCGGCTTATACGGAGCGGCTTAGCTCAAGCATCACGCAGGCAGCGCCGAGCGCAAACGCCGAGAGCATCGCCCTTCTTGACCCCATCGCCTCGCTGCAGTTCGTGGCCGAGTTGGATCCGAGTGCGGATCAGGAGGGCTATCTGTTTGCTTCGGCAGTTGGCGCTTCAAGCACCACAGGCTACTGCGCATCGCAGCGCCGCGCCGCCGTTGAGTCGGGTTCAAGGCAGCTTCTGACGTTCGGCTCCCTCATCGGAAGCGCAGCGGCAGGCCTTGCGTATCTCTCGGAATATGATACCAATCTCAAGAGTCCTATGGAGGTTTGCCGCGCCTGCGGAACAGGCGGCAATCGCGGCGTTTACACAGAGAGTATCGGAACTCTCGGATAAGGAGGCAATATGATAAAGCATGCAGTATTCAACGATAGGCCCGAAAGCCTGACCTATTCCCCGCTGCCCAACGGCAAAGCGGATATCTGGCTTCGCAGGAACATACGCGAATTCGCCGCCGAGGAGGGCGAGGACGGCGAAAGACTCAACGTTATCAAATGGGCGGCGGATGAGGCGTATATGCGCACAGTGCTCCCCGTTTCCGCCATTGAAGCGGATCTTGATGCCGCCTTTGAGAAGGCCGCCAAATGGGAGCAGGGCGATGATGAGGATCGCAGCTTGAGTGAAAATGAGCGCATTTCTCTTCTTGAAAGTGAAAACGCAGAGCTGTTTCGCCAGCTCACGAACACTCAGCTCGCGCTCTGCGAGCTGTACGAGAGCTTGATCTGACGAAAGGAGCGAGAATATGGCTATCATCTATGCGGAGCTGATAATCAAGGGCTATAAGGAGCTTGAGGACGTTCCCGAGCGGCTTCGAAGCCGCGTTGCGGAGCTTCTCGACGAGATTAACAGGGAGGATAAAAATGTATAACGCAATGGATTTTATTCGCCGTGCGCTCTCCCACGCAAAGCGCGAAAGCATACCCGAGGGTGCGCTGCTTCCCGTGAAGAAAGAGGAATGCGGCACGGAGAAATGGGAGTACCTTTACGGCAGCGTTCGCGTTCAGACGAACAGGGACACCATAGACCGCTATTTCAACGACCATTATTCCAAGAGCATGAGCCGCGAGAAGTACGATTCCTATACGATGGACTGGCCGAAGGACGGCTATGCGACCGACTGCCAGGGGCTGCTTGATGCCTACGTGACCTACGATCTCGGCGAAAAGACCGACATTAATGCCGATATGAACTATAAATATTGGTGCGTTGACAAGGGCGAGATCAAGTCTATCTCCCGCGATTTCGTGCTCGGCGAGGCCGTGTTCATGAAGAGCGAGAGCAACGGCAGGATGCACCACGTTGGCTGGGTCTGCGGCTTCATGCCGGACGGCGAGCCGCTGATAGTGGAGGCGCGGGGCATCGCTTACGGCGTGGTAGTAACAAGGTTCAATTCAAGAAGCTGGACTCATCGCGGACTTATGAAGGCGAAGTTCGATTACGGGGATGCGCTTTGCTTCGAGGATATGAAAAAGAGCGGCAAAGATGAATGCCCCAAGGCGGAATACGCCGAGGTTTGCGCCTTTTTGGGCGATTTCATCCTCGAAAGCGGCAGATATTCGCTTGCGGTGATAAAGAGCGGAAGGAAGTGAGCGGGATGAACGGAATACTGACGAAGGAATGGTTCAAGGCGGCGCTCGTTCGCGCACTTCGCACCACGGCGCAGTCCGCGCTTGCATTTATCGGCACGGCTTCGGCTCTTGGAGAGGTGGATTGGCGAACGGTCGCGGCAACGGCGGTTTTGAGCGGCGTACTCTCCATGCTCACCAGCCTTGCGGGGCTGCCGGAGTGCAAATAGCAGGAAAATCAAAGATCATTTCAAATATCGTTCTTCGTTTTCGGGAGGCGCGGCGCGCCTCCCTCTTTTTTGCTCCAATTTGGCTTTATAAAATACAAACCGCCTGAAAAAGCGCACGGAATGGACATATCGGTGCGGTTTATGTTATTATTTTTCAAAATATACGGAGCAAACCAAAACTATTTCCACCGAGGCTTCGTATATACCAATGCATCCACGGGGAGGTGAAGCGCATGATGAGCGATGCGCGGCTGACACGCCGCATGAAGCTCGGCAGCAGGAAAGCGGCGGACGAGCTTTTCGACCGCTATTACCGCGAGATATACGCCTATATCTACCGCCAATGCGGCGAGCGCGAGCTTGTGCTCGATCTTACGCAGGAGACCTTCACGGCGGCTTTTCGCGGGATACGGGGCTACGACGAGAAAAAGGCGGGCTTTCGCACCTGGCTCTACCGCATAGCGGGAAACAAGGTGACGGATCATTACCGCAGCAGGGCGTACCGCGCGGGGCTTTACGAACGGGCGCTTGAAGCGCTTTCGGTCGAGCCCACGCTCGATGGCGACGGCGACATAACGGAGAGGCTTGAAAAGCGCGAGGAAGTGCAAAGAATAATGCGGCTCGTTTCGGAGCATGAGCTTTCATGGGTGCGCATATTTCAAAAGAAATGCTTTGAGGAGCTGTCGTTTTCCGAGATCGCCTCGGAGCTTGGGCTTTCGGAAGGCACGGTAAAGACACGCTATTACACGATGATAAAAAGGATAAGAAAGGAGCTTACGGAATGAGGATCGATTATCCAAATGAAGCCGAGATCCGCGCTCAAAAGGCGCAGATAATCGAAAGCGCGTTTCAAAAAAAGGTGAAGCGCCCTCCGCTTCGTGTTATCTTTCATAATTCTTGGCTGACGGCGGCGATAAGCATGCTTGTGTACCTGCTTTTGGTGGTGATATGCTCGGTATCCGGCCTTGAGCGCACTCAAAGCGGTTTTCGTGCGCTTGCGGTATTTCCGCTGACCTATTTTTCGTTCTTCTTTCTCTCGCTGCTCTCGGAGGAGCAGAGCGAGGTGATTGAGCTTAAGGGAACGATGAAATATGCCTTCGGTTATCTCGTGAGCCTGCGAATGTTTTACGCAAGCCTTGCCGCAGTTCCCGCAAATCTTTTGCTGCTCGCAGCGTTTTTCGGGAAGCTCGATGCGGTTTGGAGCGTTGGCGCGGCGGGCGTTACAGCTTCGCTTTTGCTCGCGCTTTTCAGCCTCGTGAGCTATGAAAAAACGGGCTCGCTCGTGCCCTCGGCGGTGATGGGCGCGGTTTGGACGATCGGCTGCATCGTGCTTATAAGGCACGGCGCGCCGCTTTACGAGCTTATCATCAAGGCGATACCGCTTGCGGTGCATATTATCGCGGCGGCCGGCAGTCTTGCGGCATTTATCTCTTATATCGGAAAGGTGGAAAAACAAAATGCTTACGGTTTCTGACGTTACCAAATTCTACGGCAAATTCAAGGCTATCGAGCATATCTCGCTTGATTTTGAAAACGGCACCTATGCCCTTCTTGCGCCAAACGGCGCGGGCAAAACCACGCTTATAAAGATGATAACCACGCTGCTTGCGCCGACCGAGGGCGAGATACTATATAACGGCGCGGAGATACGCAAGATGGGTGCGGAGTACCGCTCGCTTATCGGGTATCTGCCGCAAAAATTCGGCTTTTACAAGAATAATACTCCCGTGCAGTACCTCGACTATCTTGCGGCGCTCAAGGGCGTTCCGAAGGCGGGGCTAAAGGAGCGCATACATAAGCTTATCGAGCTCGTTGGACTTAGCGAGTCCGCAAACACCAAGATGCGCAAATTCTCCGGCGGAATGCTTCAGCGCGTTGGAATAGCGCAGGCGATGCTGAACGATCCTAAGATACTGATACTTGACGAGCCGACAGCGGGGCTCGATCCCAAGGAGCGCGTGCGCTTTCGCAACATCATCTCGGAGCTTTCAAGGGATCGCATCGTGATACTTTCCACGCATATCGTTTCGGATATAGAGTCCATCGCAAACCGCGTTATCATGCTGAAGGATAAGCGCATCTACAGAAACGACACGGTGGACGCCATCGGTGCCGAGCTTGAGGGCAGGGTTTACGAAACCTTTATCCCGAACGGGGAGCGCATGGATATCGGCGGCGGCTTCCTGCTTTCCTCAAGGCAGGAGCGCGGCGGGGCGAGCGTGCGCTTCTATTCCGAGGAAAAGGCGGAAGGCACGCTCTGCACGCCCGATCTTGAGGACTTTTTCCTCGTTGCGTACAGGGATGCGGACGATTCCGCGAAATGGAGCTGATATGCGCCTGCTATTTAAGGAACTGAAAAAGCTTTTAAGTCCGCTGATCGTGCTGATACTTGCGGCATTTTCCATCGCGTATACCTTTGTTTATCTGAACTTCCCCCTCTCGCAGAGAACGACCGTTCGTCAGACACGGTTATATGAAGAGCTTCGCGCCGAATTCGGTCGCGAGCTTTCGAGTGATGAATGGGATGCGTTTTTAGCTAAGCGCGAAGCCGTTCTCGAGCGGATAAACGAGAGTATTAGAAGCAGCGAGATCCTTCGCAAGAACGGGATAGATGATTATGAAGCCTTTATCCATACGCCGCCCGTCGTTTTTACTCCAACAACGAGCGAAGATGCGGTTGAGATGCAGATGGAAAAGAATCGCATTTATATTTTGGATGAGAACACCTCTCCGCTGTTCGACTATTTAAGCGAAATGGACTACCTTATCCACCGGAAGGACGATTTTCACGCACTTGCCGACGAAAGGGATTATGATGAAGCAAAGGGCGAAGGATATGTTCCGAGCGATGCGCCGTATAGAAACGCGGCAGTTGCAAAAAGGTATCGGCAAACCAGCACCGGCAGCATTTCGCTAATCCCGTGTGGGGCTGCTGACGACGTTCGGGATGGCTTAATGTGGCTCCTGATTCTTTCGGCGATACTTTGCTTCGTTTTTATCCTCCCCTGCCTTATCAAAGAGAGGCTTCGCGGAATGCGCGATATTCAGCTTGCAAGCGCGGCGGGGCGCGGGATATTCGCAGTTCAGGCAAAAACCTGCGCGCTTTTCGGGCTCGGAGTAGGGCTGCTTCTTGACCTTGTTTACGCCCTGCTCCTTTGGCGCAGCGGCACGCTTGGGTTTATCGCCTGCGACGTAAGCTGCTTTGATCACTGGAGATTTTGGACGGATATCAGCTTCGGGAGCTATCTGCTTATCCATGCTTTGGCGGTGATGCTTTTCTCCGTTTGCGCTTCGCTTTCGGCGTACTTCATCGGCAGGCTTGCAAATAGCCATATCGTTGGGCTCGGCATCGCCCTGCCGGTGGCGGCAGCGCTTGTTTTCGGCTTTTATATGCTCGTGCGAAACCCGCTGTATCTGTTCTCCTCGCCTTCGCTTGCCGCCGCCGTTATCAAGATCTGCATAACGCTGCTAATATTTGCAGCAATTTCAGCGGCGGTGCTTATAATGCTGAAACGGGACAAGGTGCGGGACATACTATGAGGTGAAAAAATGAGGCTGCTATTTAAGGAACTGAAAAAGCTTTTTAATCCGCTGCTTGTACTGATACTGCTGCTGTTTACGGCAGCGTACAGCGTTGTAATACTATACATCATTCAGGGTATTATTCTGGACTCTGCCGATTATTATCTGCCTTTTGAAAGAGAGCTTATTTCCGAATTCGGTGCTGAGATCTCACTCGATGAATGGGATGCTTTTTCCCAAAAGCGCGACGGCATACTGGAGAAGCTGAATGCGCATATTAGGCAAAGTGATGTTTTTGCAAAATACGGAATTGAAACCTATGTTGATTTACAGACTAAACAGAAAGAATATTCCGAGCATTCCGCTTACGCAGATGCCGAGAACGAGCTCTGGCGTGAAAACTCCCGTCTTTATACTGAAGCATCCGAATATGAAAAGCTTGTTTTTGACTACCAAGAAATTGATAACTATGTCTATGCTAAAGATCACAACCTGATACTGGCTGATGAAAGCGATTATGATGCGATGATCGCCGAAAATCCCGCCGGATCACCCGAATACGCATACATTGATGCACGAGAGAAAGAGATCGCAACGCGCGACTATGTTTCAGTCCATATTCCACGGACGTATGATATTTTCTTCGAGGATGCTTTTCGATTGTTCATTCTTGAAGCGATATGGTGCATCGTTTTGATATTGTCCTATGTCATGAAAGAGCGTATTTGCAATGTGCGCTCCATGCAGCTTGCAACTCGAACGGGCAGAGGCATTTTCGGCGTTCAAGCGGGAGCCTGTGCGCTTGGCGGAGCGATCATCGGGATGCTGCTCAATGCTGTCTATGCGGCGCTTCTTTTGATCAGAGGTTATTTCGCTTTTTTCCCGTGCGATATGAATAGGTCGGAACTCTTATGGATCGATATCAGCTTCGGGAACTATCTGCTTATCCACGCGGCGGCGGTGATACTCCTTTCCGTTTGCGCTTCGCTCGCAACCTACTTTATCGGCAGACTCGCGCGCAGCTATATCGCTGGGCTCGGGCTTGCTCTGCCGGTTGCGGCGGCGCTGGTGTGGGGCTTTGTATCTTTTTTCAGATACCCGCTGGATATGCGCTCGCCTTCGCTTGCCGCCGCCGTTATCAAGATCTGCATAACGCTGCTTATATTTGCCGCAATTCTGACAGCGGTGCTTATAATGCTGAAACGCGATAAGGTGCGCGACATACTATGAAGATATTTTTTTACGAATTTAAAAAGCTTTTGCGCTTCCCTCTGCTTTGGGTGCTTTCGGCGCTTTTCATCGCGCTGAACCTTGTTTTAACGCATACCTCGGTCGGCTACGACGATTTTCAGCGGAATCTGCACGAAATGCACGCCGTGCTTCTCGAGCGTTCGAGCGAGGGCAGAGCTTTCGAGCTTTACACTCAGTACCGCGAGAATTATTCGGGCTCATACGATGAGCTCGATATGCTCAAGCAGCTTGAAATGAAGAAGGAAAGCCTCGGCTTCAAGCCTACGGGCGGCTATGAGAAGTTCATTCGCGGCAATTACGAGAAGCTTCAAAAGCGCGTGTACGAGATAAAGCTGCGCGGCGAAGCGGACGGCCCGTTTTACCCGGGCGCGATGTTCGCAGTCCACGGCACGCTGTATTCCACATTGAACTTCTCCATCGTCGGAATGCTTATGATCACCTGCTTTTCGGTGCTGTATCTGATGGACTACGAGCGCATAAATCATACCGATGATCTGGTTTTTGCAAGCGCAGTCGGGCGAAGGATCATGGGAGTCAAGCTCGGCGCGGGGCTGCTTTTCGGAATGCTGCTTTCGCTTATCATACTTGCAGGAAGCCTTGCGGGTTTTCTCGCCCTCGTTCCGATGGAGGGGCTTTATAGCACAAGCGTAAGCGCGTTTACGGTGATGGAACGGGAGCTGTTCATAACCTTCTTCCCGCTCACGATCGCGCAGGAGCTTATGCTCGGCATAGCCGTTTCGCTGATGCTGACGCTCATAATGGGCCTGATCGTGGGCGCGGCGCAGTATTTTTGCAGCAACAGCTATCTTGTTACGGTCTGCACCGCCGCGCTGTTCTTCGGCGCGCATACCGTGATTAAATTTGTGAACAACGCGGGAGTTTTCACCACCGCAATCCGCATGACTCCCGCCGCGCTTCTTAAAAGCTGCGGAAAATGGTTCATAGCGGATCACCCCGCGACCGCGTTTGCGGGCAGCGAGCTTTGGACAATCGGGATATGGGGCGCGATCGCGCTTGCCGCGCTTTTCTTCGGGAAAATGCGGTTTATGCGGAAGGATATTTGATCATTTGCGCCTAATACGGCTCGGGCCGCCCGCAGATTTTGCGGGCGACCCGTTTTTTATATGCTTATTCACTTTATTCCGAGTTCTTCCCGTTACTTTTCGCTTTTCAGCCTGCTGTTCATTTCGCTTGCAAGCTTCTTTGCTTTTCTGTACTGAATGAACCAGATGATAAACGCTATTGCGACCTGCCCCGCGATGATGGCAAGGCTTATCCAGATCCCGCCGTTTTCAACGCGCACCCAGCCGTTGACTATCGCGGCGGCGATCATCACGGCGCAGCCGATGCCCATGTGGATAAGCACCTTGACGGGCATTGAAAGCTCGGTTTCATAGATGAGCGAGGGTATGCCGAACCCAAGACCTATCGCGAAGGTTGAGATGCAGAAGCGGAGCATTCCGCTTGTGGAAGCAAAGGTTCCGTCCTTCGCCGCAAGCGCAACGAAGAAGCTTGAGATAACGAACACCGTGCAGGCGATCTTTATGCCGCCCCATGCGGCAGATAGAAGTTTTTTCATAGTTTTCCCCTTTCACAGCCCGAGATAGTTTTTAAGATCGGGCAGATATTTTCTTGAGATGTACTCTTTCGAGCCGTTTTTAAGTGTCAGAAGCATAAGCCCGCTGTAATGCGGCTCAACGAGCTTCAGCTTTTTAAGATTGACGATGCACGATTTTGAAATTCTCATAAAATCGCGCAGACCTTCAAAATCCTTGAGCGGCTTCGGGCTTTCATAGCTCTTTTCCCTGCAAACGAGCAGGGTTCTGCCGTTTTCGCTCTTTATCGCAAAAAGCTCCTGCCGCTCGATTATGACAGTTCGCCCGTTCTCCGTGCCCGTTATCACGGTTTCGCCCTCGCCGAGCCCCAATAGAAGCCTTTGCGCTTCAAGCACGGTCTCGGTCACTTCCGGGCAGGTGATGAGCGCATTTATCTCGCTCTTTGAAATGCTCTTATCGATCCTTATTTCAACCTTCATAAGTTCTCCTTTCAGCCGGCAGTATGAAGTATAGCACTAAGCGGCGCAAAAGTCATCGGTTTTGCATTAAGAGGCGCGAAAGCGGCGGTGAGCTGCGCGGTTTTGGGGCTAAAATGCAGTAAAGCGCTTCGACGCACGTATATATTTATCCCCGCCCCCGTTTTAAGTTGCCATTCTCAAAGAAATGTTGTAAAATGGCAGGTGGAACTGCCGAAAGGCAAGGCATACTTATTATTCTTACGGAGGCTGAAATGAGCAAGAAGTTTGAAAACAATATCGGCATCAAGGTGCCGGAGCTGATGATGCCCAAGAAGGGCGTTGACCTTACCAAGTGGGCGGTCGTTGCGTGCGATCAGTACACCTCCCAGCCCGATTACTGGAACGAGTGCGAGAGGATCGTCGGTGACGCTCCCTCCACCCTGCGCCTGATGCTCCCCGAGATCTACCTCGAGAAGCCCGGCGAGGCCGAGCGCATCGCGGAAATTCGCAAGACCATGGACGAATACGTTAAGACCGGCATCCTCGAGAACCGCGGCGAAGGCTTCGTTTTCACCCGCCGCACCGTGGACGGCAAGACAAGGAACGGTCTTGTTGTTGCGCTCGATCTTGAGTGCTATGACTATAGCAAGGGTTCCACCACGCTCATCCGCGCCACCGAGGGCACTATCGTTGAGCGCATTCCCCCGCGCCTTCGCATCCGCGAGGCCGCCACGGTGGAGCTTCCCCATATCATCGTTCTTATCGATGACGAGCATAAGACCGTTATCGAGCCCCTTGTCGAGAAGCTCGACAAGGCCGAGCAGCTCTACGATTTCGAGCTCATGCAGGCGGGCGGCCACGTTGAGGGCTGGCTCATCAACGACGAAGCGATGATAAAGGGCGTTATCGACGGCATCATCGGTCTTGTGGACGAAAATAAATACGGTCAGAAGATGCCTCCCCTCCTTTTCGCTATGGGCGACGGCAACCACAGCTTCGCGACCGCAAAGGCGAACTGGGAGAAGCTCAAGGCCACCCTTCCCGAGGAGGAGCGCGAGAACCACCCCGCAAGGTATGCGCTTGTTGAGCTTGAGAACGTTCACGACGACGGCATCGTGTTCGAGCCCATCCACCGCGTTATCTTCAATATCAACACCCCCGCTTTCATCGAGGCGCTCGAGGCGGAGCTTGAGAAGCAGAACGGCAACGCTTCCGTTCAGTACTTCGACTGCCCGCATTGCAGGGCTTCCGCTATGAACGAGCTCAAGGAAGGCGCACACGCGATCCCCTTCTGCATGGAGAACAAGCTCGGCATGATCGTGGTTGAAAAGCCCGCGGCTCAGCTCGAGGTCGGAACTCTCCAGAACGCGCTCGACGTGCTCCTCAAGAAGACCGAAGGCGCCGTTATCGACTACATTCACGGCGAGGACGTTGTGAACGAGCTCGGTTCTAAGCCCTCCAACATGGGCTTCCTGCTTCCCCCGATGGCGAAGGGCGACCTGTTCAAGACCGTTGTTTTCGACGGTGCGCTGCCGAGAAAGACCTTCTCGATGGGCGAAGCGCATGAGAAGAGGTATTACCTCGAGTGCAGGAAGATCAGCAAGTAAGCTGAAATGATAGATTATAAGGGACTGCTGCAAATGCCGAAAGCAAAGCGGCAGTCCCTTATTGAATGAAGCCGATAGGTGAAGCTGCTGCTTTTACCGCGCAAAAACAGTTTACGAAAGGAGCTGCTTCACTATGGAACCCGAAATGGAAGCTAAGCTGCAGGCGGTCATCGAGTTATGCGAGGAAGGCGCGAACGATGAACCGCCGATCTGAGCATCCCGTTATATGCCGGTGTGCGAGTTTGATCGGCTGCTGTAGATCGGAATTTGTCGATATATTCCTTCTTGAACATTCTGTTGAGACAGTGGTATTGATAATCAGACAATAAACTACAAATCTGTATTGAAGCTGTAAAGCGAAGGAGGTTAAGTATGATCCTTTTTCTGACAGGCAACACGTTCAGAGACAGAACGGGGTGCGAAGATAAAGCCGAGATGATTCCTGACAACCATTTAATAGATGAAATGCAGAAAATGTTTCCTGATCCGTGCCGTGCGCTTTACTTCAGCGACGGCCCCGACGACTTCGAGTTCAACGATTTTATCGCCAACGCTACCAAAGATGGCTTTGAGTATTCGGGATTTCAGTTCGAGAGCTTTATCTGCGTGGACGATAGGAACGCTTCTCAGGCAAAAGAGCTGATTCAGGAAGCGAATTTCATCATTCTCGGCGGCGGACACACGCCGTCGCAGAATCGTTATTTCAGGGATATCGCGCTTGGTGATCTGCTGAAAGACTATGACGGTGTCATTTGGGCAATCAGCGCCGGAAGCATGAACTGCGCTGAAACCGTTTATGCCGCCCCCGAGGAGGACGGTGAGGCGGTCGATCCCGAGTATAAAAGATTCCTGACCGGGCTCGGTCTCACAAAGACAACGATCTTGCCACATTATAACTATTGGAAAGACAGAACCCTGGACGGCCTCAACTATATCAACGAGATAATATTGCCTGACAGTATGGGGAGAACTTTCTGTTACATTACAGACGGCAGCTACATACTGGTTAAAGACGGCATTGAGGAACTAAGAGGTGAGGCGTACATCGTACACAACGGTAAGATTAAACAGCTCTCTGCAAATGGTGACAGCGTTTTGCTGTGACATATATATGCTGTCATAAAGATGGCAAAACGAAGGTGATAAATTCGGATTTATGGAGACTATTTATGGATAAGAAAAAAACGATGGAAAAATTTACAATGGAAGCACATGAGAAAGGCGTTTTCACTGGCGCTTGGCTCTACGCCGAGAACGGCGAAATCCTATCGTCGGGCGCTCTCGGCTTCCGTGATGAGAAGGACAGTCTCTGTTTGAACGAGGAAAGCATCTTTGAGATCGCTTCTGTCACCAAGCAGTTCACGGCAGCGGCGATAATGCTTCTTCGCAAGAGAGGGCTTTTGAGCCTCGACGATGAACTCTCAAAATTCTTCCCCGAAAATCCCTACAAGGGGATCACGGTCTATCACCTGCTGACGCACACAAGCGGTCTGCCCGATCATGAAACTTGGGCGATAGAAAAACTGAAGGGGCAAAAGACCATCCCCGATAACAGCCTCTGCGTGCGCTTCCTTCGCGATTCGGGGCTTGAGCTCGAGTTCGAGCCGGGCGAAAAGTTTGAGTATTCCAACACAGCCTACTGCCTTCTTGCCGAGATCGTGAAACAGGTTTCCGGTATGCCCTTCGAGGACTTCTTGCGAAGTGAGATTTTTGAACCCTGCGGCATGAACTCCACCCGTGTCTGCCATATCCGCGTGGACGGCATACCGTTCGATAACTTCGCCCGTGGGCTTGTACCGAGGGACGGAGGCTTCAGGATTCCGGACGAGCTTGACGAATACAGCTACGTTATCATGCTCGACGGAGCAAACGGCGATGGGTTAGTTTATTCAAACGTCATCGACCTTTTTGCTTGGGACCGTGCACTTCGCAATGAGGTGCTGCTCTCGAAGGATGAGCAGGCGCTTATGTATACACCGGGAACGCTGAACAGCGGCGAGCACGGGACTTGGGGGCTGGATAACGAGATCGGCTACGGCTTCGGCTGGGATCTTTACCGCTATGAGGAACACGGGCTCGTCGCCATGCACGACGGCGGCTGGCCCGGATACTGCCTCCATTATGAGCGCTTTATCGACGAGGACAGGGTGCTTGTGTTCCTCTGCTGCCGAACTCCCAAGGATGACAGGGGCTACGACAGCTTTTATGATGGCATGCGGGCAATAGCAAGGAGCAAGGAGCCTGCGCCGATCGCCTGCGTCGAGGATATCGCCGTCAAGAACCCTGACAAGTCGAGTTGGGAACGCTTCCTGGGCAGGTATGAGAAAAAAGACGAGGGATTCCCGATTGAGGAAGTCTGTATGAAGGACGGCGCGTTGTACTGCAGCGTGGTTTGGGACGAAGCGTATACCGAAGTATGCCGCCTCTATCCGATCGGCGAAAACACTTTCATAAGAAAGAATGGCAGTGAAACGTTTGTTTTCGGCGAGGATCAGCTTACCATCGACGAAACGGTCTGTAGGAAGCTGTAATCGGGCAATTCGACAAATTCGAATTTGTCGTGATGAGGATATAGCCTTTTATCTCGCAAGATAATTGAGCAAGAGAATTTGAATAATCATTTGATTGGGGTGTCCTGTGGAAAATGTGATAATACGGCGGGCAGAGTTTAATGAGTGCCCGGAATTGGCGAAAATCAAAGGGGAAGTTTGGAACACAACATACAGAGGAATCTACGCGGATGAGGCTCTGGACAACTATGATATTGCAAAGAATACCCGGATCTTCGAACAAATCCGTAATAACTCCGGAATAGAATTGGTTTTGTCGGAAGTCAACGGCAAGATTGTCGGACTTATGACCTGTGGCAATCTGTATAAACCCGTGGAAGGATTCTGTCAGGAAGTCGGGTTGCTGTACATTCTTAAAGATTATCAAAGAATGGGAATCGGACGTCGGTTCCTAACTGCTGCTGCTGAAATCGTCAGGAGAAATGGGCACGATCGATTTCTGGTTTCCGTAAACAGTCGGAATCAAAATGCTATTCGTTTCTATGAAAGAATGGGAGGTCTTGAGATTCCGGGAGACGAGACTCAGAAACGTTTTTGTTTCGACGTTTCTAAAGAGTAGTATTTTGGTTTTAGGGTAATTAATCGCAAGATGCTTGGGCAGGACTATTTAAAGATTCCTGATTATGAGTACAGGCAGCTTCTGAATCTCAGATAGATAAGCAATGGAGTCGAAAAATACGGAGGAAAATATGACGATCCGCACTATGACGATAGAGGATTATAAAGCCGTGTATGAATTGTGGATGTCCTGCATCGGGATGGGGCTGAACAATTGGGACGATTCAAAAGAGGGGATCGAGAGGTTTCTTCTCAGAAATCCCGAAACCTGCTTTGTTGCCGAAGAGAATGCCGAAACAGTCGGCGTTATACTCGCGGGAAACGACGGAAGAAGAGGATACATTTATCATACCGCGGTTCACCCCGATTTCAGAAACCGCGGGATAGCTTCCGCGCTCGTTGAAGCCGCGATGGAGGCATTACGATCATTGGGCATAAACAAGGTCGCCCTTGTTGTGTTTTCAAAGAACGGAGCCGGAAACGGCTTTTGGGAAAAGCTGGGCTTTACAACTCGGGACGATCTTATTTACAGAAACAGGGCAATTACCGAAATGATCAGAATTGATACGTGAATTCGTATCGCAAAGTTATTCGCCGCGTTTTATCGGCGCATAACGGGGCTTTAACACAGAAAAAACAGCAACTTAAATATTTTTGAGGTCAACAGTATGAAAAAATTCTTTGCTTCAGCATTGGGCTTAACGCTTCTTGTTTGCCTTGCGGCATGCAATATTATTCGCAATCCTGCGGTTCAGGAGTATACTCCCGGGCACGGAAACATCAAGGGCAACGTTGATACAGCCGATTTTTATGAGCGCGATGCGCGCTTTGAGATCGGCGCCACCAAGAACGGCTATGCCGTTTTCAAGAGTCCCTATGATGCGTATACCGCCCTGACCGAGAATTATTCTAGTGGTTTGGAATTGATTCGATCCGAATTCAATTTGGAGCCGGTCACAAGAAGCAACTACGAAATGTATCTTAAATACGGTATGCAGGTAACGACCGGTTCGGCAGAAGCGCAGGAACAGGCTCGGTTCGTTTCCTCGTTCTTCGATATTTACGAAAACAGCTTTGAATGATGAGCTTTGCCTGTCGGCATTACGGTAGAGCCCGATTGCCGCGCTTACCGTTATGCTCATATCGGTTTTGGTCGGCTTTAGAAAGGAGCTTGCCGCTCCATGTTTTGAAAAGAGGTGCTTATTTATGAAGATAAACCGTATTATTGCGCTTATGCTTGCAGTTTTATTTGCTTCGCTTTTTGCTTGCAGCCCCAAGCCGCCCGCGGACGCGACCCCCGCGCCGACAGGCGAGATCGTGACGCCGGACTGCACCGAGCCTACGAGCGAGCCCACCGCAGAGCCGACAAGCGCACCCACCGAGACTCCCACCGAAGCACCGACCGAAGCGCCCA
>Ga0256404_1006870_pt1 | contig 18421 bp, 15 predicted proteins | sample RumenRJG_01DNA_FD_185990 | JGI IMG/M metagenome (GOLD analysis project Ga0256404, IMG submission 185990) | Bovine rumen microbial communities from Lethbridge, Alberta, Canada - RJG_01 | ecosystem: Host-associated > Mammals > Digestive system > Stomach > Rumen | place: Canada: Alberta | collected...
TGAGCACAAGCTCGAAGAGAAAAATATGATGACGAAGGTCCGCCGCAAGGTGGTTTCCTTCGGTCAGTCCATCAACGCGGGCTGTTTCCGGGTAGAGTTCATTAAGACAAATCACTCGATTCAGGATGCAGCGGCCCTGGCCATCTATTCTCCGGCCGGGACGGTCATCCATACCGGCGACTTCAAGGTCGATTACACGCCTGTCTTCGGAGACCAGATTGACCTGCAGCGTTTTGCCGAAATCGGGAAGAAGGGGGTTTTGGCCCTCTGCTGCGATTCGACGAACGCGGAGCGGCCCGGATTCACCCAGTCCGAGCGCACGGTCGGAAGGACCTTCGACAATATCTTTGCGGACAATACGGACACCCGGATCATCATTGCGACCTTCGCATCCAATGTGGACCGGGTTCAGCAGATCATCAATTCCGCCCACAAGTACGGGCGCAAGTGCGTGATCGAAGGCCGCTCCATGGTGAACATCATCAACACCGCCACCGAGCTCGGCTACATCAGCATCCCGCCCAATACCCTGATTACCGTGGACGAGCTGAAGAACTTCCCGGACGAGCGGACCTGCCTGATTACGACGGGTTCCCAGGGCGAGTCCATGGCGGCCCTGTCCCGCATGGCGTCTGGGATGCACAAGAAGATCCGCATCAAGCCCAACGACACGATCATCTTCTCCTCTCACCCGATTCCGGGCAACGAGAAGGCCGTGTCCCGGGTCATCAACGAGCTCTACCACAAGGGGGCCAAGGTCATCTTCCAGGATGTCCATGTGTCGGGCCACGCCTGCCAGGAGGAAATCAAGCTCATCTACTCCCTGGTGAAGCCCAAGTACGCGATTCCCATGCACGGGGAGTACAAGCACCTTCGGGCCGGGGCGGAAATCGCAAAGTCTTTGGGGTATGACAGCAAGCACATCTTCCTCCTGTCCTCCGGCGACGTCCTTTCCATGGATGACCAGTCGGCGGCAGTTACCGGGAAGGTCCATGCGGGCTCTGTCATGGTCGACGGCCTCGGGGTCGGCGACGTGGGTTCCGTGGTATTGAAGGACCGGCAGCGGCTGGCGGACGACGGCATCATCATCATCGTCATGACCATGCAGTCCGGCACCGGCCTCGTGCTTTCGGGTCCGGATATCGTCTCCCGTGGCTTCGTCTATGTGCGCGGGGCGGAGGACCTGATGGATGCGGCCCGGGAGGTCTTGAACGACGAAATTTCCGAGCTTCAGCGAAAGAATGTCACGGACTGGACCCAGATCAAGAGCAGCCTGAAGGGCGCTCTTTCCGACTTCGTCTGGAAGGAGACCGAGCGGCGGCCCATGATTCTGCCCATCATTATGGAAGTATAATTTTTTTCGACCGGCAGATATGCACGGCGGGGATTTTATGGAAAAAGAGCGTCTGGATGTATATCTTTCAACATTGATGCCACCCCTGCCTCCGGAACTTGTGGAGATTGAACGGGCTGCCCGGACGGAGGGCGTTCCCGTTCTCCGGAAGGATTCCCAGCATCTCCTCCGCATCCTCATAGCCATGCAGGCTCCGCGGCGGATTCTTGAAATCGGTACTGCCGTGGGGTTTTCTGCCTCCTTCATGGCGCTTCTTGATACTAATGTAAAAATCACCACGTTGGAGCTGGACGAAAGGGCGGCAGCCCGGGCCGAGACCAATTTCGAGGCCCTGGGCCTTGCGGAGCGGATTTCACTCATCAGAGGGGATGCGGCAGAGACCCTGAAGGGCCTCACCGGCCCCTTTGATTTTGTCTTCATGGATGCGGCCAAGGGCCAGTACCTGGTCTACTTCAAAGAAGTGAAGCGGCTCCTTGTTCCCGGCGGCCTCCTGTTCACGGACAATTGTTTACAGGAAGGGACCCTCCTTGAGTCCCGCTTTGCCGTAAAGCGGCGGGACCGGACCATCCACGAGCGGATGCGGGAGTATCTGGAAACGGTCTTTCATGACCCGGATTTTGTCTCCGACCTCATCGATTCCGGAGACGGGGTCCTGGTCAGCAAACGGATACATTGATATGAAAAAGAAAGTTGAACTTCTTCTGCCGGCGTCTTCCCTGCCGGTTCTGAAAACGGCCGTGCGCTACGGGGCGGACGCCGTGTACCTGGGCGGAAACTTCTACGGCCTCAGGGCCAAGGCGGAAAATTTCACCCATGACGAGATGGCCGAGGGCATTGCTTTTGCTCATAGATGTGGGGTCAAGGTCTATGTGACCGCCAATATTCTGGCCCACAATGCGGACCTGGTCGGAGCAGAGGACTATTTCCGGGAACTTTCCGAACTCGGTCCCGACGCGGTCCTGATTTCAGACCCCGGACTTTTTACCATAGCCCGCCGGGTGGCGCCGAACCTCGACATCCATATTTCCACCCAGGCCAACAATACAAACTACGGGACCTTCAATTTCTGGCATGAACTGGGGGCCAAGCGGGTGGTGACTGCGAGAGAGCTTTCCATCGAAGAGATTGCGGACATCCGAAGGCACATTCCAGCTGACCTTGAGATTGAGACCTTCGTCCACGGCTCCATGTGCATTTCCTATTCGGGCCGCTGCCTGCTCTCGAACTATTTCACGGGGCGGGACGCCAACCACGGGGAGTGCACCCACCCCTGCCGGTGGAAATACTATATTTCCGAGGAGACCAGGCCCGGGGAGTTCCTTCCCATTGAGGAGAACGAGCGGGGAACCTATATCTTCAACTCCAAGGACCTCTGTATGATTGACCACCTGCCGGAGCTTATCGATGCCGGGGTGGACAGTCTCAAGGTGGAGGGACGGATGAAGAATGCCCTCTATGTGGCGACAGTGGCCCGGACTTACCGCAAGGCCCTTGACGACTTCTATGAGTCGCGTGAAAAGTACGAGGCCAATCGGGAAGTCTATCGGAAGACCATAGAAGAGTGCACTTTCCGTCAGTTCACGACCGGCTTCTTTTTCGGGAAGCCTACCCATGAGAGTCAGATCTATGACTCCAATACCTACATCAAAAAGTATACCTACCTGGGCACCGTGCTCGATACGGACCGGGACGGACTCATCCACATCACCCAGAAGAACAAGTTTTCCGTCGGGGACACGATAGAAATAATGAAACCCGACGGGAAAAATGTTATAGTAGAAGTCACACGGCTTCTCGATGAGGACGGAAACGAAATGACTTCCGCTCCCCATCCCAAGCAGGACATCTACATCGGACCCGGCGCCGGGGCAGAAGCCGGCGATATCCTCAGAATGAAAGAAGGCACATGAAATGGGAAAGAAATCCGGAAAATATGTGGCTTATGTGGGAACGTACACCCATGCGAACAGTGTCGGAATCTATGTCTACGATGTAGATCCGGACAAGGGAATCCTGACAGAGCGGAGTGTCTGCCCCATCAACAATCCCTCCTACCTCTGCATTTCAAAGGACGGAAAGTTCCTCTATTCCATCGCGGACGAGGGTGTGGCCGCCTTCTCTATTGATGAAAACGGGGACCTGACGAAGATCAACCAGCAGTGGATCGGCGGTATGCGGGGCTGCTACGTGGAGGTAGACTCCCAGAGGAGATACCTTTTCGTCGGGGGCTACCATGACGGGCGGGTCACGATGATGCGCCTGAATCCCGACGGCTCCATCGGGGATATCGCCTGTGGCATCTTTCATCAGGGTGTGGTCATTTCCACAAGCGAGCATCGGCTGGATCACCCCAAGGTCACTTCCGTCAAGCTGTCCCCGGATGAGAAGTACCTGCTGGCGGCTGATCTGGGTCTCAATCAGATCAAGGTCTACCGGATTGACTACAAGAACGGAAACCTGAAACTTGAGGACATCATCCGCTGTGAGCTGGATGCCGGCCCCCGGGCGATGGGTTTCTCGGCAGATGGAAAGTTCCTCTATGTTCTGACCCAGCTGAACAATGAGATGGCTGTCTATACCTATGAAGATGTGGATGATGAACCCCAGTTCAAAATGATTCAGTCTCTGAGCGTTCTGGACGGTGACTTCCCGATGGCGGAATCCTCCTGCTTCAAGCTGAACAAGGCGGAAAACTACATTCTGGTGACAATCGATGCGGCAAACCAGGTGACTTTCTTAAAACGGAATCCTGAGGACGGGACGCTTTCCTATGCCTGGGAGACTCCTGTTTCCGGCGATTTCCCTAAGTCTCTGGTTGTTCTGCCGGGAGACAAATATTACGTGACCCTGAACCACGATACGAATGAAATACGCTCCTTCCTGATCGATTATGAAAAGGGCTATGCCCTGATGATGAATGCTCCGGTCAAGGTGGACAAGCCGAACGTCATCAAAATTCACCAGCTGGTGTAAGCAGTATTGAGAGGTAACAATCCCTGTTGAGAGTTTATCGGCCCTCACGGGAGTTAGACTGATTTATGAGCGGATCCCTTTTTGGAAAAAACCTTTGCGTCATGACCTGGGGCGAGTCCCACGGCTACGGGATCGGGGTGGTGCTGGACGGTGTACCGGCCGGTCTTCCTCTTTCCGAGGCGGACATCCAGCCCTACCTGGACCGGAGAAAACCCGGCCAATCCGCCTTTACCACGAAGCGGAATGAGAGCGATACCGTCCTTCTCATGTCCGGCGTTTTCGAAGGCGTGACCGAGGGAACCCCCATTTCCATGATGGTCAAAAACAATGACCAGCACTCGAAGGACTATGGCAATCTGAAAGACGTCTACCGGCCCGGGCATGCGGACTATGGCTTTGATGCCAAATTCGGAATCCGGGACTACCGGGGCGGGGGACGTTCTTCGGGAAGGGAGACTGCCGGCCGGGTCATGGCCGGGGCCGTTGCCGCGAAAATCCTCTCTGAAGTCGGAATCACGGTAAGCGCTTACACGAAGGCCATCGGGCCCGTGAAGGCGGAGCGGCTCGACCTTTTCGCAGTGGGTGAAAACCCTCTCTATATGCCGGACCCGGAAGCAGCGGAAAAGGCGGCAGAATACCTCTCGGAACTGCAGATGAAGGGCGACTCTGCCGGCGGAGTCATCGAATGCACGGTGACCGGTCTTCCGGCTGGCATCGGAGAGCCGGTCTTTGAGAAGCTGGATGCCAATCTTGCAAAGGCCATTCTTTCCATCGGGGCCGTGAAGGGCTTTGAAATCGGAGAGGGCTTTGCAGCAGCAGGCCTTACCGGTTCTGAAAACAACGATCCTTTTGTGGCTGGTGCACTGTCTGCAGAATGCAGCACCACCACGGAGAAAAATATTATTCATAAAAAAACAAACCACTCCGGGGGAACTCTGGGAGGTATGTCGGACGGCTCGCCCCTTGTCTTCCGGGCGGCGGTCAAGCCGACCCCCTCGATTTCTTCTCCCCAGGAGACCGTGACCCGGGAGGGGGAGAATACGGAACTTGTCATCAAGGGACGGCACGACCCGGTCATCGTTCCCCGGGCGGTCGTCGTTGTCGAATGCATGGCGGCGCTGACGATTGCGGATTTGCTTCTGTCCGGCCAGGGCAGCCGGATGTCCGATGTAAAGGCTTACATGGAAACTGTCCGGGAGCGCCAGGGCTGTCAGAAATGATCGGCTGAGCTGAGAGACTGTTTCGGTTTTCCTTGTATTGGCATTATACGCAATGCGTGTATTCAGACCGCAGATAGTGATTGACAAGGAAACAGATAGATTAAACGACTTATGAGCAAAAACTACCGACTGATAACAACAGACGGACGGGCAAAACGGGGCGCTCTGGAGACGGTTCACGGGACCGTACAGACGCCCTGTTTCATGAATGTGGCTACGGTGGGAGCCATCAAAGGCGCCGTCTCGACGGATGACCTTCACGGCATTGACACCCAGGTCGTCCTTTCAAATACCTACCACCTGCACGTGCGGCCCGGCGATGAGCTGATCAAAAAGTACGGCGGCCTGCACAAGTTCATGAATTGGGACGGACCGATTCTCACGGACAGCGGGGGCTTTCAGGTCTTTTCCCTGGCGAGTCTCCGCCATATCAAGGAAGAGGGCGTGACCTTCCGCTCCCACATCGACGGGCACAAGATTTTCATGGGGCCGGAGGAGTCCATGCAGATTCAGTCGAACCTGGGCTCCACGATTGCCATGGCCTTTGACGAGTGTCCTTCCTCCCGGGCGGACCGGGACTATGTAGAGCGGTCTGTGGCCCGGACCGAGCGCTGGCTTTCCCGCTGCAAGGCGAAGATGGCTGAACTCAATTCCCTGCCCGATACCGTAAATCCCAGTCAGATGCTCTTCGGCATCAACCAGGGGGCGGTCTTTGAGGATATCCGGATCAAAAATGCGGACGAGATTTCCAAGCTGGATCTCGACGGCTATGCGGTTGGCGGTCTGGCGGTCGGGGAGACCCACGAGGAGATGTACCATATTCTCGATGTGACAGTTCCTCATTTGCCTCAGGACAAGCCTACTTATCTCATGGGAGTCGGAACTCCGGAAAATATTCTCGAGGGTGTCCGCCGGGGGATTGACTTCTTTGACTGCGTCTATCCCTCGCGAAACGGGCGCCACGGCCATGCCTACACCCACCATGGGAAGATGAATCTTTTGAACGCCCGCTATGAGCTGGACCACCGGCCCATAGAAGAGGGCTGTCAGTGTCCGGCCTGCCGGTCCTATTCGAGGGCTTATATCCACCACCTTCTGAAGGCGAAGGAGATGCTGGGCATGCGGCTTCTGGTCCTGCACAATCTCTATTTCTATAATCACATGATGACCCAGATCCGGTCTGCCATTGAGGCCCACGATTACGATGCCTTCGCGGACGACTTCATCGCGAAGATGAAGGCCGGGGAGAAGGCTTAATCCGGCCGGACTTCGAAAAGTTTTATAGAAAATTTATTGTAATGAAGGGTTTGTTTCGTTACAATATGGAAAGTTTCGTTTGAAAAAATTCGGGAATATAATTTCCGCATTACAAAATTAATGGGTTTTACATTAGTATAGGAGGTTTTCATTCATGTCACTGTTACTTACCACTTCCGGCACCGCGTCGGCCGGCGGCTCCAGCATTATGCTGATTGTCTGGATTGTCATCATCTTCGCTTTCATGTACTTCCTCATGATCCGTCCCCAGCGGAAGGAAGAGAAGAAGAAGCAGGAGATGAAGGACGCGCTGTCCGTCGGTGATACCGTTCTGACGACGTCCGGCTTCTACGGCACCGTCATTGATATCCGGAAAGACCAGAACACCATCATCGTCGAGTTTGGCAACAACAAGAACTGCCGTATCCCCATGCAGATGGACGCCATAGCCGCTTCCGAAAAGCCCGGCGACGCTGCAAAAGCTGCCGAGGAAGCCAAAGCCGCTGAGGCCGAGGCCAAGAAGAAGCAGGAAGAGAAGGAAGCGAAGAAGGCCGAAAAGAAGGCCGGAAAAGTCAAAGAGTGATAAGAAAAGCTCTGCAGGTGCTGCTGAAGTAATAGTAGGCAGAGAATAGGGAAGCAGGTGCAAATCCTGCACGAACTCGTCACCGTGATCCGCTTTTGGTATGAATAATATGTCACTGGAAATTTTCCGGGAAGGCGTTCATACTGCGGTCAGCCGGGAGACCTGCCTGAAGAGGGAATCAAATGCTGCGAGTAACCGGCATTGCATTCACGAAAGAAGGACAGACTGCCCCGGCAGCCTGTTTCATTGTGAACCAATGCCTTTTGCCCTGCGGGGCAGGAGGTTTTTTTATGCAAAAAAAGATACTTGTATACCTCACAACTTTTGCATTGGCCTGCGGTCTTTTCGCCGGCTGCGGAAATAAGGCCGATTCCGACCAGGCGGCTGCGGACAAGGTGGCGGCCCTGATCGATGCCATCTATGTGCAGGAAGCCAATGATGATACAATGAAGCAATGTGAAGAAGCGAAGGCCGCCTGGGATGCCCTGACGGATGCCCAGAAGGCCCTGGTTTCCGGAGAGAATGCGGACCCCGACTATTTCGGGCGGGATACAGGAGATGCTTCCATGGATGACCCTTTGAATCAGGACGGAATCGGAGAGAACGAGCTTCTGGCCGTTTCCTTCGGCACTTCCTTCAACGACAGCCGGGTGAAAGATATCGGTGGGGTAGAAAAGGCCCTGGCTGCAGCTTATCCCACTTATTCCGTACGAAGGGCTTTTACGGCCCAGATTATCATCAATCATGTCTATGCCCGGGATGGGGAAAAGATTGACAATATGGATGAGGCCCTGGCCCGTGCCAAAGACAACGGGGTGAAGAATCTCGTCGTTCAGCCCACCCACCTCATGCACGGGGCGGAATATGATGAACTTTGCGAGGTGGTGAAGGCTCATGAAGGAGACTTCGAATCGGTGAAGATATCTGAACCCCTGCTGGGCGAAGTCGGGGAAGATCGGACAGTGACCAATGATGACAAGAAGGCCGTTGCAGAGGCGATTACGGAAGAGGCCGTGAAGGAAGCCGGCTTCGACAGCCTCGATGCGGCAAAAGCAGCCGGAACTGCCTTCGTCTTCATGGGCCACGGAACGAGCCATGCGGCGGCCGTCACCTATGACCAGATGCAGCAGACCTTTGCGGACCTGGGTTATGAGAATGTCTATGTCGGTACGGTTGAAGGCAAGCCGGAAGACACCGAGTGCCAGCAGGTCATCTCGAAGATCAAGAGTGCAGAGTACGGGGTCATGACCCATATCGTGCTGCGCCCCCTGATGGTGGTGGCCGGCGACCATGCGAACAACGATATGGCCGGGGATGATGACGATTCCTGGAAGAGCCAGTTTGAGGCAGCCGGGGCTTTCGATACCGTGGACTGCCAGATTGGGGGCCTGGGTGAGATCCCTGCTATTCAGGACATCTATGTGGCCCATACGAAGGCAGCCATCGGGGAGTGATTTCTTCCCATTACCTGTTTCTTTAGGCTATAATATGAATCAGTGCAGGAAGCGAAAACAGATTATTCCTGCAGATTTCATTTCGCTTGAAGCATTGTTTAGCTCAGGAGGTTCAATATTTATGAGAAAGCGGATATTTGCCGGTCTTTGTGCCCTGCTGCTGGCGGTTTCCATGACGGCCTGCGGGGCTTCCTCGTCCACAGGGGATAGCGGAGAGAAGACGGAAAGTACTGAAAATGCCCTGGCCGACGGGACCTATACGGCCGACTTCACGACCGACTCTGACATGTTTCATGCCAATAAGGCCTGCAAGGGGAAAGGACTTCTGACCGTGAAGGACGGAAAGATGACCTTTCATGTCAGCCTCGTGTCTGAGAAGATTGTGAACCTCTTTGTCGGTACGGCGGAGGATGCGGCCAAAGACGGGGCAGAACTTCTGCAGCCTACGACGGATACGGTCTACTACGACGACGGGACCAGCGAAGAGGTCTATGGCTACGACATCCCGGTTGCAGAGGTGGGAAAGGAATTCGACCTTGCAATCTACGGTACCAAGGGCAAGTGGTACGACCACAAGGTCAAGGTGGAAAACCCCGTGGAAGGGGATTCCGTGCCCGGAATGACTCCTTCAGCAGATGCTTCAGCTGAGGACAAGGGGGCAGAGGCCGACCACACGAATACGGAGGCCCTTGCCGACGGGGACTATACGATTTCTGCCGCTCTGACCGGCGGTTCCGGAAAGGCTTCCATTACGTCGCCGCTTACGCTCCACGTCAAGGACGGGAAGATCACGGCGGATGTGGAATTTTCGTCTGACAAATATGACTATGCCCTTGTGAACGGGACCAAATATGAGCCGGACCTTTCTTCGGGCAAGTCCATGTTTACCCTGCCGGTGGAGGCCATTGACAAGGGCCTTTCCGTCACGGCAGATACGACGGCCATGAGCGAGCCCCATGAGATTGACTATGTGATCGAGTTCGACGATTCGACTCTGAATAAGGCCGAGTGAGGCCCCTTGAGAAGACGGCAGGCCGTTTAGAGACGGACCGGTGGAAGCCTGAAATGGCTTTCAGGGGTCCGCTGAAACTGAAAACAGATACAGAAAAGAGACAGTATGGAAGCAAGCTCGAAGTACTTCTGCAACACAAAGTGCAGGTATTATCCCTGTCACAGCGGGGCAGAAAGGGAGACCGGCTTCAACTGTCTCTTTTGTTACTGCCCCCTGTATCCATTTGACGACTGTCCGGGGACCTTTGAGATGAGTACCGGGAAATCCGGGAAGGCTGTCAAGAACTGCACGGACTGTCTCTGGCCCCATGTGCCGGAGCACTACAGTGAGATTATCTCTTTTCTGGTTCAGAAGAATAATGAAGAATAATATTGCCTGCCTGAAGGCAGCCTTTCTGTCCTGTGCCCTTGCGGCGGCCGTGTGCTTTTCTTCCTGCTCAGGCGGCCCGGCTGCTGTTGAGAAGACTGGCGATGCGTTTGATGCGGGAAACGGCATTGATTCGGCAGGGCAGACGGCGGACGCTGACAGCACCGGTGCTGCAGCCGACCTGAAAGAGATTTCCGTTGACAAGCCCGAATATGCCACGGGCTTTTCCATCAAAAAATATGAAGGCGGCTATGCGGAACTCGATGTGACGGACGGACGGGAGTATTTCGTCGTCCCGGAAGGGGCAGATGTGCCGGATGGAATTTCTGCTTCCAAAATCATTATCCGGGCCCCCTTGGAGAAAGTCTATGTGGCCTCTTCATCTTCCATGTGCCGTTTCATCGACACGGGAAGCATGGACCGGGTGGCCTATTCGGGTCTGCGGCAGGATGAGTGGAAGCTTGCTGAGGCGGCAGAGGCCATGGCTTCCGGACAGATTGCCTATACCGGGAAATATTCGGCTCCGGACTATGAGACCCTGCTGACCGGAGGCTGTGACCTGGCGGTCGAAAACCTCATGATTCTCCATAAGCCGGAGGTCATAGAAAAGCTGGAGGACCTGGGTATTCCGGTCTTTATCGACCGGGCCTCCGGAGAGGAGGAACCCCTGGGCCGGACCGAGTGGATCAAAGCTTATGGACTTCTTCTCGGAAAGGAAGAAGAGGCAGCGGCTGCCTTTGACGCCCAGAAAAAAATGTATATCGAGGCGGAGAGCCTGCCGACTGCCGGAAAGAGCGTGGCCTGCTTTTATATCAACAGCCAGGGCCTCGTCGTCTGTCCCCGGCCGGATTCTTCCATGGCAAAGATGATTGCTGCGGCCGGCGGAGTTTATCTCTATCCGGAAGTTCAAACCGACGGGAGCCGCCTTTCCACCATGAAGGTCGACATGGAAAGCTACATGGCGGCGGCCGGTGAGGCGGATGTCATCATCTTTGACGGGGCCATTGATACGGTCTCTTCCCTTGCCGACATCGTCGGGAAAAATGCCCAACTCAAGGACTTCAAGGCCGTTCAGGAAAATAATGTATACATTTCAGGCAGCGACGCCTATCAGAATTCCGACGATACCGGGACGACGGTGCATGATCTTTACCTGACCATCAACGGGCAGGAGGGTGCTGAACACATCCGAAAGGCGGAGTAGGGCTTTTTCCGGAAGCCGGAGCGGATATTCTGCTGCCAGTTTGGGGCAGGGAATATTCCGGCTGAACCATCTCGATTGAGGACGGCAAGCAATAAGAGCATGAGAGAGAACAGCAGAAGAAACTTCATAGTCTTTTTGTGCCTGGCGGTCCTTCTCGTACTCGTATTCTGTCTGTCCCTGTCCCTGGGGTCCGTGTCTGTCCCCGTGAGAGATGTGTTTTCCTATCTGTTTGGGGGAGAAGGGAATCCTCAGTATGTGAAAATTGTTCGGGAGATTCGCCTGCCCCGGGCAGTCCTGGCCCTCTTTTCCGGCGGGGCCCTGGCAGTCTCCGGCTATCTTCTGCAGACCTTCTTTCGAAATCCCATCGCCGGTCCCTTCGTTCTCGGCATTTCCTCCGGAGCCCGCTTTTGTGCCTGCATCCTGATGGTGATTGTCGCCGGGCAGGGCTATACCGTCTCGAACGGGCAGATGGTGGGCTGGTCTTTTGCCGGGGCCATGCTAGCGACGGGGATTATTATATTATTATCCTTTCGAATCAAAAGCATGGGAATTCTTCTGGTGGCGGGCTTCATGGTAAGCTATATCATGGGCGCCCTCACGGACTTTCTGATTTCCTTTGCCGACGACGCCTCCATCATCAACCTCCACGGGTGGACGCAAGGGTCCTTTTCCGGAACAGCCCCGGCCGATGCCTTAGAGGCGGCCGTCATGATTGCAGCCGTATCCGTCTTCATCTTCTGTCTCTCAAAACCCATCGGAGCCTACCAGAGCGGGGAGCGCTTTGCTGAAACAGTGGGGGTGCATGTGCACCTCCTGCAGCTTGGAATCATTGTCCTATCGAGCCTTCTGTCCGGCGTTGTGACAGCCTTTGCGGGCCCGGTGTCCTTCGTCGGCGTGGCGGTTCCCTTCATCGTTCGAACCTTAATGCGGGACCGGCGGCCCCTTGCCATGCTTCCGGCCCTCTTCCTGACGGGGGCGGTATTCACCCTCATTTCCGACCTTCTGGCCAGGATGCTCCTTTCCCCCATGGAGCTTTCCCTTTCGACCGTGACAAGCGTTCTCGGGGCGCCCCTGGTCCTCATCATGATGGTCGGACGAAAGAAAGAGAGGGAGATTTGATGAGTGAACCCCTCTTGAAAATTGAAAACTTAAGCGCAGGCTATGAAAAGAAACCGGTTCTTTCCGGGGTGAGCTTTGCTGCGGACAGGGGGGAAGCAGTGGTCGTCATCGGGCCGAACGGGGCGGGAAAATCCACTCTGCTTCTGACCCTGGCCGGCATCTTAAAACCTATGGGCGGAAGGGCTTTTCTTTCCGGGACGGATATGAAAGCGCTTACATCCGGTCAGCGGGCCAAAAGGGTAGCTGCCATGTTCACGGACCGGAGGCAGCGGGATCCGAAGACCGTGCGGGAACTGGTCACCGAGGGCCGGTATCCCTATACGGGCCGCCTCGGTGCCCTTTCGGAAAAGGACAGGGAAGCAGTTCGGGAAGCCATGGAGAAGACAGACCTCCTTTCCCTTTCGGGCCGGGACATTGGGGAACTTTCAGACGGGCAGCGGCAGCGGGCCTATATTGCCCGGGCCCTGGCCCAGGAGCCGGAACTTCTGATCCTGGACGAGCCGACGGGTTTTCTCGATGTCCGCTACCAGCTGGAAATCATCGGGGTTCTGAAGGCCCTCTGCCAGAATAATGAAAAGCCCATCACAATCCTGATGACCTTACACGATCTGGCCCTGCTTCCGAAAATCGCGGACCGGGTCCTGATGCTGAAAAGCGGAAGGCAGGCCGGCTGCGGGACCGCTTCTGAAATGCTGACGGAAGAAAAGCTGGCGGAGCTCTTTGAAATTCCCAGGGAGGCGGCGGCTATCTACCTGCCGGCGAAAACTTCGGAACGGTCTGTCCGCAAGGGACGGAAGCATCTTCGATATGGCTTTACTACAGGAACTGCAGCTGCCTTGGCAGCAAAAGCCTCTGCAGAATTGCTGCTTAATAATAAATCTCTTTCAACAGTTGCCGTGCAGACACCGAAGGGATGGGAAGTAAGTGCAGTCCCTGAAAGGCTGGAGAAAGCTGAAGACAAGGCAATCTGCGGAATCAGAAAGGATGCAGGAGATGATCCGGATGCCACGGACGGGATTCTGATCTCTGCAGAAGTAGAGAAAAAGAGGGAACTGGGGATTTCCATTGACGGAGGTCCCGGCATTGGCCGAGTGACGAAGCCCGGTCTGGACCAGCCGGTCGGGGCAGCCGCCATCAATTCGGTGCCCCGGCAGATGATTGCGTCGGCCTGTGAAGAGGTCATGAGAGAAGCCGGGTATGAGGGCGGCCTGTCGGTCACTATCTCCGCGGAAGATGGGGAGACCATAGCAGCAAGGACCATGAATCCGGTCCTGGGCATTGAGGGCGGCATTTCCATCATCGGGACTACCGGCATTGTGGAGCCCATGTCGGAGAAGGCACTCATTGATACGATTGCCCTGTCTCTGCACCAGGCGGCAGTTGAGGAAAAGAGGAAGCAGGAGACCGGCCCGGGTTGCGGAACTTCTGGCACCAGCCGAAACTCTGAAAATAAGGCTGTCCGCCGGGTCATATTGACCCCGGGCAACTACGGGGAAGAATATATTGAAAAGACCGGCATCGGTTCCCTGGGGATTCCGGTCGTCCAGGTTTCGAACTTCATCGGGGATGCCCTGGACCTCTGTGCCGAAGAAAAATTTGATGAGGTCCTGCTTGTGGGCCATGCGGGGAAACTGGTAAAATTGGCAGCAGGCCTTTTGAACACCCATTCCATGTATGGGGACGGGCGGATGGAAATTCTATCGGTTTACGCCGCTATGGCCGGAGCCTCCCGGGAGACGGTGGAGAAAATCATGGCCTGTGCCACCACGGATGCGGCGACGGATGTCCTCAAGGAAGCGTGCCTTTTTGAAGAGACGGCGGTTCATGTCATGGAGGCGATTGACAACCGCCTCAAGCGTAAGGCAGCAGGGGCATTCCAAATCGGAGCAGTTGTTTTCTCCAAGGTCCACGGGCTTTTCGGAATCACGGGGGAAGCGGAGCATTTTCTGCTAGCGGCAGGATTTCGTGGCGATCTGAAAGGATAAGCTATGGTTTATTTTGTCGGGGCGGGGCCGGGAGATCCGGACCTGATCACGGTCAAGGGACAGCGGCTCATTGAGCAGGCCGATACAATCATATATGCGGGAAGCCTTGTGAACCCGGACCTTCTGGCCGGGGCAAGATTTAACGCGAAAATCTATGACAGCTCGAAGATGTCCCTGCCGGAAATCATTTCCGCTATGAAGAAGACGGAGCCCGGCATTACGGTCCGCCTTCATACCGGAGACCCTTCCATCTACGGGGCAATCCGGGAGCAGATGGAGGAACTGGACAGGGAGAAAATCTCCTATCGGGTAATTCCGGGCGTATCGAGCTTTTCCGCTGCAGCTGCCGCTTTGAATACGGAGTATACGGTGCCGGAGGGAAACCAGACCCTCATCATCACCCGGGAAGCCGGCCGGACCCCAGTGCCTGAAGAACAGGCCCTTCCGCTGCTTGCCGGACACGGGGCGGCCATGGCCCTTTTCCTTTCTGCCGGACTGACGGATGAAGTACAGGCCCACCTCCTGGAGGGCGGGTATACGGCTGAAACACCAGCTGCCATAGTCTACCGGGCCTCCTGGCCGGATGAAAAGGTCGTCCGCTGCACGGTGGGGAGTCTGGCAGAGAGCACGGCAGAAAACGGAATAGAGAAGCAGGCCCTCCTTCTGGTCGGCGATTTCCTGGAGGAAGAAGGAAAGAGGTCCAGACTTTACGCCCCTGAATATTCTACGGATGTGCGGGAGGGAGAGAAGGCTGGCATCGCTATTGCCTGCTTCACGGACCGGGGAGAGGCGCTCGCAAAAAGGCTCGCGCCACGGCTGGCCGATGTTTGTTCTGAAACCACGGTCACCCGCATAGGGCAGGATCAGGGGAAGGAGCCGCTTGCAGCCTGGACGAAGGAAAGATGGTACAGCCGCCGTGCCCTCATTTTCGTCGGGGCCGCCGGAATTGCGGTCCGGGCCATAGCGCCTTTTGTCAAAAAGAAAACGATCGATCCTGCTGTCATTGTGCTGGATGAGGAGGGGAACTACATTATTCCTGTCCTTTCGGGCCATATCGGAGGGGCGGTGCAGCTTTCGAAGACCATCGCCAGTCTCACGGGCGGGAATGCGGTCATCACGACGGCCAGCGACCGGCGGGGGGCCTTTGCCATCGACACCTGGGCCCACAACCGGGGGCTGGTCATTCTGAATCCTGAAAAGATTGTAGATGTGACATCTGCTGTCCTCGAGGGAAGGCAGGTGCGGCTCTCATCGACAATTCCCCTTTCCGGAAACCTGCCGGTGGAGCTGGACCCGGGCTATGCGGACAAAAATGCGGACATTGTGCTCTCCCCCTATGTCAGCAATTCCGGAAATGCCCTCCTCCTGTCTCCCTGTATTTCCGTGGGAATCGGCACGAAGAAGGGAGTCACGAAGCGGCAGATTGCACTCGCGGTGGCGGGCTTCTGTAAGGAATACGGCTTCCTGCGGGGGGCCATCCGGACTTTGTTTACGATTGACTTGAAAAAGAACGAAGAGGGCCTCAATGAGTTCTGCCGGGAAGAGGGTTTCGGTCTGGTCTTCTATTCGGCCGATACGCTGTCCCGGGCGCCGGGAGAGTTTACGGCGTCGGACTTCGTGAAGGAGGTCACCGGCGTGGACAATGTCTGCGAGCGGGCAGCCATTCTCGGTGAGGGACCGGGCGGGGTGCTGGCGGCGAAGAAGACCTCCTACGGGGGCATTACGCTGGCAGCGGCCATTCCTGGCAGAATGGAATTCTGAGAATGTCGATACAGCCCGGCAGCGTGAATGAGAAATGACGGAGACGGGATTTTTTCAGGGGCAAATATGGGATTTCTGAGGTAGTCAAAAACGAAAGGGGACCGGGATGACGAAACTTTATGTGGTCGGCATAGGGCCGGGAGACAAGGATTCTATGACCATAGCTTCGGTGCGGGCGCTTACAGAGGCGGACCTGATCTGCGGCTATTCGACCTATATCGCTATCATCAAAGAGATGTTTGCGGACGATGAGTTTTTTGTCGGCAAGGAGTACTATGAAACCCCGATGACGAAGGAACTCGACCGCTGCCGCCACGCTCTCGCAGCGGCGGATTCAGGCCGGACCGTGGCTATGGTCTGCTCGGGCGACGCCGGGGTCTACGGCATGGCATCTCCCGTTCTGGAGGAAGCAAAAGAGTTCCCGGACGTGGAGATTGAAATCGTCCCCGGCGTCACGGCGGCTCTCTCCGGTGGCGCCCTTCTGGGCGCCCCCCTGGGCCATGACTTTGCGATCATCTCTCTGTCCGACCGCCTGACCCCCTGGGAGATTATCGAAAAACGTCTTAAAGCTGCGGCAGCAGGGGACTTCTGCATCGCCCTCTATAATCCCCGCTCGCATGGGCGGCCGGATGCCCTGGAGAAGGCTGTGGAAATCCTGAAAGGGGCGGGCGTCTCCGTGGACACCCCGGTCGGCATTGCAAATGCCGTCGGCCGGGAAGAGCCTACAATCATCCTGTCCTGCCTCGACGGGATTCCCTATGAGGAGTGCGGCATGGTCAGCACGGTCTTCATAGGAAACTCCCAGACTTACCTGGACGGGGTGCAGATGATTACCCCGAGAGGGTACAAGGAATGAAGATATTGATTTTCTCCGGAACTGCAGATGGCCGACGACTGTCCTACGACCTGGCCTCCATGGGGCATGAGGTCACGGTCTCTGTCGCCAGCTGCACGGGGAAGGCTTTTGAAGAGCAGGCCCATCCGGAAATCCGGACAGTCTGCGGGAGAAAGACGGCGGCCGAGATGACCGCTTTGATGGAAGGCAATGACCTCATCATCGACGCCACCCACCCTTATGCGGCGGAGGCCAGCCGGGAAATACGCTTGGCAGAAGGAGAGGCAGCAAAGAAGCTCCTTTGCCTCAAGCGGCCGGAGAGCGTGGCTCCATACGGGACCGTGAAGGTGAGGTCCGCTGAAGAAGCCGCTGAGTACCTTTCCGGAAGGGAAGGAAATATTCTTCTGACCACAGGCTCCAAGGAACTTGCTGCTTTTGAGAAGCTTTCCCGGGACCGGCTCTATGTCCGCATTCTGCCCATGGTGCCGGCCATTCAGGCGGCAGAAGCGGCCGGCATCGACAGCCGCCACATCATCGCCATGACGGGGCCCTTTTCCCGGACCTTCAACGAATTTCTGATCCGGGCTTTCAAGATCTCCTGGCTCGTGACCAAGGACGGGGGCCCGGAAGGCGGCTTCTACGAAAAGGCCGCCGCCTGCGAGAACTGTGAAATCCCCATGGTCCTCATCACCCGTCCGGAAGACGGGGAGGGACTTTTCTACGAGGAACTTTTGAAAGAGGTATGCCGGTGTGCGTCTCCGTGTGTACCGAAGGGAACAGCATGAAAAAAGTATTTTTAATCGGCACATCCGGCGGCACCCGGGAGGGCCTTTCTGCGGAAGCACTTGGGCTCATTGATTCTGCGGGACTTGTCATCGGTGCGGAGCGGCTCATAAATAATATTCATCCCAAACGCTTCGGAACGAAGGCTCTGACGGCTTCCACAGAAATTCTTGCGGCCATCCGGGAAACAAAGGCGGAGCAGGTCGCTGTCCTCTTTTCCGGCGATACGGGATTTTTCTCTGGAGCAGGGCGCCTTATATCATTGCTTTTCGATTCAAAAATTGACTATGAGGTCATCCCGGGTCTTTCCAGCCTTTCCCTGGCGGCGGCGGCTTTCGGCCTTTCCTATGAAGATGTGAAAGCGGTTTCATTGCACGGGCGTGTACAGGATATGTGGACCCTGAAGCGGGCTGTAATCGCGGGTCTCATGAGCGGAAAGCCTGTCTTCTTCCTGACGGATTCTTATGCCAATCCCGCCGCCATCGCTAGCTGCATTAAAGAGTGCGGCTGTCCGG
>Ga0256404_1006871_pt1 | contig 18418 bp, 10 predicted proteins | sample RumenRJG_01DNA_FD_185990 | JGI IMG/M metagenome (GOLD analysis project Ga0256404, IMG submission 185990) | Bovine rumen microbial communities from Lethbridge, Alberta, Canada - RJG_01 | ecosystem: Host-associated > Mammals > Digestive system > Stomach > Rumen | place: Canada: Alberta | collected...
TCATTGGAGAGAACGACCTTGCAGTGAGGGCAGTAATTGACCAGCGTCTTGTCCCTGAACACAAGGCCGTGATCAAACAGTTTGAGGAAGATCCACTGCGTCCATCTGTAATAGTCATCCTTGGAAGTGTCCACTGTCCTTGTCCAGTCAAAAGAGAAACCGACGCTTCTGAGCTGGTTCGAGAACTTCTCGATATTGGCGTCCGTGATCACCCTGGGGTGCGTATTGGTCTTGATGGCATAGTTCTCGGTGGGCAGGCCGAAAGCGTCGTATCCGATCGGGAACAGGACATTGTAGCCCTGCATCCTGCGCTTTCTCGAGAGCACTTCCATACTGCTGTACGCCTTGATATGACCGACGTGCATGCCGGCTCCGCTGGGATAAGGGAACTCAACAAGACCGTAGAACTTCGGCTTGTCGCTGAAGTCCTTCGCCTCAAAGAGCTTGGCATCTTCCCACTTCTTCTGCCACTTGGGTTCAATCTTCTTAAAATCGTATTTCATGAAACGCAGCTCCTTTAAAAATAATCATTTCCGGATGTGAATCCTTTACAGGCAGGATAACATCTTGTACATTCTAATCCTCCTGCTATCGCTTTGTCAAACCTTGAGGCTCTTTTGCGCAAAAAGAGCGGGGCATATCCTCAGGATATACCCCGCTCTCAAATTCATTTCTTCGCACCGGGCCGCTGATCACAGGATCAGTCTTCCGTGCCCTCTTCAAGCTGTTTAGCTCTGGCTTCAACTTCCTTGGCCTGGATATCAGCGGGAGCCTGCTCATATCTGCAGAACTCGTAAGCGTAATCTCCGCGTCCACCGGTCATGGAACGAAGGACTGTGCAGTAATCGAACAGTTCGGACTGAGGAACTTCCGCCTCAACGACCTGTTTGCCGCCGCCGATCGGATTCATTCCGAGCACTCTGCCGCGTCTCTTGTTCAGATCGCCCATAACATCACCGGTGTAAGCATCCGGAATCGTGACCTTGAGGCTTACGATGGGCTCAAGCAGAACAGGGTTCGCTTCCATGAAGCCCTTCTTGAACGCCTGGACGGAAGCGGTCTTGAATGCCATTTCCGAGGAATCTACAGGATGGTAGGATCCGTCGTACAGCACGCAGTTGACGCCGACAACAGGATAACCGGCAAGCGGTCCTCTCTGTACGGAATCAATGATACCCTTCTCAACTGCAGGGAAGTAGTTCTTCGGAACGCTGCCGCCGACGACCTCGTCGCTGAACTCATATGCCTTGGTCTGATCGCCCAGAGGGCTGTATCTCATCTTGACGTGTCCGTACTGGCCGTGTCCGCCGGACTGCTTCTTGTACTTGTACTCTACATCGGAGGTCTTGCGGATAGTCTCTCTGTAAGCTACCTTCGGAGCCATTGTATCGATGTCTACCTTGTACTCGTTCTTGAGCATGCTCTTGACAACTTCAAGCTGCATGTCGCCGATGCCGTACATAAGAGTCTGCTTGTTGGCCGCGTCGTTCTCCATTCTGAATGTAGGATCCTCAGAGGAGATCTTGGCCATTGCCTGAGCGATCTTATCGACGTCGTTCTTGTTCTTGGCCTTATATCTGATATAGGTATAAGGAGTAGAGATATCCGTCTTGCCGTACTGGATCGGAACAGCCTTTGTGGAAAGGGAATCGCCGGTTCTCGCGTCGCCGAGCTTGGCCACCGCGCCGATATCGCCTGCGTGAAGCTCAGGCACTTCGGAGGTCTTATTGCCCTGCATGATGTAGAGCTTGCCGATTCTCATTTCAGTCTCAAGGTTTGTGTCATAGACAGTATCATCTGTCTTAAAGACACCGGAGCGGATCTTGATCAGGGAATATCTTCCGATGAAAGGATCCACGATAGTCTTAAAGATATAAGCGCTCTTGGGCTTGGAGAAGTCGAAGTTCGCTTCGAAGATCTCATTGGTCTTGAGGTTGATGCCGCTCACCTTGCGGTGCTCGGGGCTCGGCATGTACTTGACGATGTCATCCATCAGTGTGTAAACACCGCGGCAGATGGTGCTCGCGCCCATCTCTACGGGGACAATAGAGCCGTCAAGGACCTGGGATCTCACAGCAGACCTGATCTCTGCCTCTGAGAACACGTCGCCTTCAAAATAGCGCTCCATGAATTCTTCACTTGTCTCCGCGACTGTCTCCATCAGAGTGTCGCGATAGTTCTCAAGGTATTCCTGGCTGTAATCCGGCACTGCGCACTCTACAGCGTCCTTGCCCTTCCATTCATACGCCTTCTCGGCGATGACATTGACATATCCCGCAAACTTCTCGTCCACACGGAAGGGGAAATTGAAGGGAGCGATCTTCTTGCCGTACATCTCGGAAAGCTGCTCTACCACTGAACGATAGGAGACATTGTCGATATCCATATCAGTAACAAAGAACATTCTGGGGATATTGTACTTCTCGCAGATATCCCATGCTCTCTCTGTGCCGACCTCGACGCCGGCCTTGCCGGAAATAACAATGATTGCCGCGTCAGCAACACTGATCGCCTCTTCTACTTCACCTACGAAGTCAAAGTATCCGGGAGTATCCAGAATATTGATCTTGCAGTCCTGCCACTCGACGGGGATGAGAGAAGTCTTGATGGAGAAACCTCTCTTCTGCTCTTCCTTGGTAAAATCGCTGACGGTGTTTCCGTCTTCGACTCTGCCCACTCTTGAAGTCAATCCTGCCAGATAGCACATAGCCTCTGCCAGGGTTGTCTTTCCTGCACCGCCGTGACCCAGAAGAACGATATTTCTGATCTTATCGGTTGTATAAACTTTCATTTCCAGACCTCCACTATACCAATATTTAGATCATCTGCGGCCTCTATTCTCAGGAGGCAACAAACAGTCCTATATATTTTAGCAATTCTTCATGATGTTTACAAGGAGTATATCTGTAAGTTTTCACTTCCGCCTGCGCCAAATGACCCCCTGACCCGATTGACTTTCTCGCTTTAAAGTAATATAGTATAGAGGCTGGCTGATCATGATCAGAGCTGAAGCCGGAATATACATGTTTCCGATGAAGTGTCCGGGAACAGGAAAGAACAGGAAAAATACAGATAATATGAACGGGAATACTGCAAATAATATCAGAAACACATTTGGCTTTGTGGGACTCGGTCTCATCGGGGGTTCTATTGCGAGAGCGATCCGCAAGTATATACCGGACGCCAGGATCCTGGCGTTCACTCCTCATCCCGAGACCGTACAGGAAGCGGTCAGTGACGGAGTGGTCGATGAGTACGTGCCGTCTGTCGGAGAAGGTTTCTCCGCCTGCGATGTGATCTTTCTCTGCGCGCCGGTGGAGCATAACGCTTCAAATCTGCAGCTGCTCAGGCCATGGATCCGGAAGGGAATGATCCTGACCGATGTGGGAAGCACCAAAGCCGACATACACAGAGCCGTGCGGGCGGCAGGCCTTCAGGCGAATTTCATAGGCGGCCACCCGATGGCCGGCAGCGAGCGCATCGGTTACAGAAACTCCAAATCCGGCCTTCTTGAAAACGCCTACTATATACTCACTCCGGAGCCCGAAGCCTCAAAGGACGACATCGACTGGATATTCACTTTTGCGAAGACCATAAGGGCGCTGCCTCTTATCGTCTCACCGCAGAGACATGACTATGCCGTGGCGGCGATCAGCCATGTACCTCATGTCATTTCGGCGAGTCTTGTAAATCTTGTCAGAGAGAGCGACGACACGAGCCAGTTTATGAAGACCATAGCAGCCGGCGGGTTCAAGGACATCACCAGGATCTCCTCCTCCTCTCCCGTGATGTGGGAGCAGATCTGCATGACCAACGCGGACAATATCCGGATCCTTTTGGACCGCTACATCGAGGATCTGCTGATATTCAGAAAGTCTTTGGACGCGGGAGACAGCTGTTCCATCAATGAATTTTTTGACAGCGCCAGGCAATACCGGGAGAGCTTTGCCGATATCACCAGCGGTCCGATCAACAGATCGTATATCCTGCACGTCGATATCGAAGACCGTCCCGGCGTTCTGGCTGAAGTCGTCATGTACCTGGCCATTGCCGGCATCAATATCAAGAATATCGGAATCACTCACAACCGTGAGTACCAGCAGGGTGTCCTGCGCGTCGAGTGCCACTCCTCAGACGGCCTTATGAAGGCGCGCGAACTTCTGACAAACAGGAACTATTCCGTCTACTGAGTCCGGGCTGCCGGGTCCGGGGCTCAAACAGCGAGGCAGCAGTCATGAAAACGATTGAATCAAGAACGTCCCCTCTCCGCGGTGAGCTCACCGTCCCGGGGGACAAATCCATCTCACACCGCGCCGTTATGTTCGGTTCCATCGCGCGAGGCAATACCGAGGTGACCGGATTTCTCCCCGGCGCCGACTGTCTCTCCACTGTCGACTGCTTTAGAAGGCTCGGCGTGGAGATCGACACAGATATCGGGAGCGGCCGTGTCACAGTGCGCGGAAAAGGCATGCGGGGCCTTTGTCCCGCCTCAGCCCCCGTCAGTCTCTATACCGGAAACAGCGGGACCACCACCCGGATCATGTCAGGGATACTGGCTCCGCAGTCCTTTACCTCACTGATCTCCGGAGATGAGTCCATATCCTCAAGACCTATGCGCAGGGTCATTTTGCCCCTGACCCTTATGGGGGCGTCCATTACGAGCATTCACGGAAATGACTGCGCTCCGCTCAGGATCGAAGGGCGCGGACTTCACGGGATCACCTACCGCAGTCCCGTAGCTTCCGCACAGGTCAAGTCATCCATCCTGTGCGCAGGCCTGTACGCGGACGGGGCCACCGAGGTCATTGAGCCCTCTCTCTCGAGAGATCACACCGAGAGGATGCTCCGCTCCTTCGGGGCGAAGATCGAATCGTTTGAAGACAAAGACGGGTGGCACGCCCGCACTTTCTCCTGTCCGGAGCTCAGTGCCCGCAGGGTCACCGTTCCGGGTGATATCTCCTCCGCTGCCTACTTCATCGCCGCGGCTTCCCTGATCCCCGGCTCCGAGATCCTGATCCGCAATGTCGGGATCAATCCGACAAGAGCGGGTATCATCGATGTTGCGGTCCGCATGGGAGCCGACATCACAATGCTCAATATCCGCAATGACTCCGAACCTTCCGCAGACCTTCTGGTGCGGCACGCCCCTCTGCACGGTGTCACATTCGGAGGTTCCGTGATCCCGACCCTGATCGACGAGATCCCGGCGATCGCGGTCATGGCTGCGGCAGCTGAAGGTACGACCTGTATCAGAGACGCCGCCGAGCTCAAAGTTAAGGAGACGGACAGGATCACCACCATCTCGGAAAATCTCACGGCAATGGGATGCACTGTTTTCCCTAATGAAGACGGACTTGTCATAGAAGGCCGCGGCCCGGAAAATGGAGCTGTGCTGAAAGGAGCTTTGATCCGCACCGGGGGAGACCACCGGATCGCCATGGCCTTTTCGGTCGCCGCTCTGATCGCAGAGGGACAGACCGTGATCGACAACGAGCATTGTGTCGAGGTCAGTTATCCCGGATTCTACCGGGATCTCAGCGCACTTTAGAATATGCTGCATAAACAGATAATGGTTGAAGAGGCGCCGTCCGCAGTCCGCGGAAGGCGCCTCTTCTTACACATTGAGATTCAATTCTTCTTTCTTCTTCTGAAAAAGACTGCTGCTGCGCACCCTGATGCTGCCGCAAAGACTGTGATCCATAAAACTGTGCGGTTCATGTCACTGGTGGCTGTTCCGCCCCGAGAATTTCGTCTGACTGTCTGCGCTTTATCTTTAAGATCACGGTGGGTACCGACCGTTTTTTCGGCGCCTGTTTCCGCGGAGATCTCATAAAGCGTCTCAAACACCACATATTCACCGTCCCTGAGGTCAGAGGAATTGAAGTTGAATATCACAGAAACTTCCCCGTTTTCCTCTTTGGCCGTAAACACAGTCTCTCCTGTGATCTCCCGTCCACCGCTCATGGCAGGTTTTCCGGAAGACTTCTCCATCAACACGCCGGATACCCTGTATTTTGTCCCCGGCGTAAGATTCCTGCAGGTGACTTTATCTTCGATCTGTACCGTTCCTTCAGAGGCGATCTTCCTGTCTGAGTCAGCGAGATCTGACGCGGATGTCCGGATCCACGGGAAATCGATGCTCTGCGCTTCATCTTCAAGATCCTCGTGGACGAACACGTCCTTGCCGCAGGAACTGACTCTCTCAAAGGCAGTTACAGATCTTCCCGCGATCTGCGACGCGTCAAATTCAAACACGACGGTCACACTCCCGTCCGCGCTCTCCGGCACAAACTCTTTTGAAACTGTCACCGGGCTTCCCCCTGCCATTACGGGAGAGCCTGTCTCCCGATCCATGAGGGTTCCCGTCACAGTATATGTTTTGCCGGGAATCAGATTGATATACATCACTTCATCCAGGATCCTGACGTTCTCATCCGCGTTTGCGGCATGTCCCCCGGTCTTACTGTCCCGGGCTGTTGTGCCTCCGTCAGGGAAGTGGATCGTCTGCTCTTCGTCTTCCAAATCCTCATGGGCGAATAAAAAGACTCTGGTCCCGTTTTCCGGGTTGATGCATTCCACCCTTTCGAATATAACCGCGCTTCTGCCTCTGAGTTCATCGGAGTCGAGGGCAAAATATACATCTATACTCCCGTCTCTTTCTTTGGGCGTAAAGATCCGCTCTTCCTCTTTTCTTCCTCTCTCGTCCACCATCACGGCCTCGAGTTCCCGCGCTTCTTCTTCGCCGGCAGGCTTTAACAGAACTTTTCCGCGCACTGCGTATTCAACTCCCGGAGCTAGGCTCTCATAAAAGATCCTGTCTCTTATGATCACTTTTCCTCCGGCCATCATGGTGTGTTCTTCCGTATCGGGATCTACTGCCGCAGTGTGTCCGCCGGGAATGTAAATGGTCTGCCCTTCGTCCTCCGGATCGCAGTGCCGGGCGATTTCAGATGCGCCCAGGTACAATTCTTCAAAGACAACGAGTTCACTGCCCGCGAGCTCCGACGCGTCAAAGGCAAAGAGCAGTTCCTCCTCTCCCTCGGAACTGTCAGGTATAAATGTCTTTTCCGCTGTCACGCGCTCTCCGTTTACTGTGAGGACGTCCCCGGCTTTCCTGACCATAAGTGTGCCTTTAAGCGTATACTCCTTGCCCGGCAGCAGATTCTCATAAGAGACAGTGTCCCTGATCTGCGCGTTTTCCACTGCATTCATGATGTGATTACCTGTAACCGGATTTACAGCCTCTGTCCTGATCACAGGGAAGTAAATATGCTGCGGAATATCTTCAAGGTCCGCGTGGACGGCTATTTCCTTCCCCTCATTCAGCAGACTTTCAAAGACGACTGCTGTTTTCCCTGCAAGAGAGCTGTCCGCGCGAAAGGTAAATACTATATCGACGGTGCCGTCGATCCGGTCCGCCGTGAACCTTTTTTCCGCGGTGACTTCTCTGCCCCCGGCATCTGTAAGGGTCTCCCCGGTCTCTTTGTCAACGAGACGTCCCTTTATAACATACTCTCTTCCAATGACCAGATTTCTGTAAGACACAGTATCAAGGATTTTTACTTCTCCTTCGGCAAGGGCGTTCTTTGAACCGCTCATCAGATCAGATGCTTCTGTAATGATCCCGGGCGGTTCCGGTGTGTCCTGTATCTCTAAACAGTTGGAAGATTCCCTCTTTCCCTGTATATCCACAAGCCCGACCTCATCAGAGTCGGGAATCTCTCTGACCTGTCCGATATACATTTTAAATCCGTCAAAAGTACCGTCATTGATATATCCGCGGGCGGCCTCAGTCTCCTCGATCGTGATCGTTCCGAGAGGAAGGATCGTCTCATCCCCCTTTTTGTGCAGCGTCCCTGATACCAGATTCTCGTCCCGCAGTGCTGCTATATATCTGCCATTGTCCTTAAGGGCTTTTATTACCCAGCTTTCGGAGGGTTCAGCAGGGAGATTCGAGGCGTCATAGTAACCGTCATAATAGTTGACAGTGAACTTTGTTCCTTCAAGGCTGTTGATCTTATTCCCTTCACCGCCTCTGCATTTCTTTTCGATCGTGAGATCTGCAGGGATGTACAGCGGGCTGTCATCTGCGGTGACCAGTGTCGTCTCATCCGGAGCTACGGTGAATTCATAGACCGTATCGGAGCGTTTAAATCCCTGCGGAGCGATACCCTCGATCATATAGTATGTCCCGGGACTTATGTCTATTGTGGGAGATATGCCGTCCGCATTCGTGATCAGCGTGCCGCCCCGTACAAACCCGTCATTTCCTCTTTCGATCGCGGTTTCTTCCGATGTGTAGATCCAATAGCGTGCGTCTTTAACCCCGTAACAGCTGTTGCCGTCGGACAGATCCGGATCAGAGGATACTTTTCTTACTTTCACACCGGGCAAAAAAGAGTAACTCCCGAAACCGAAATTCTGATGTCTGTACCCATAACTTGAGCGACCGTTCTTTTCCGTGACATAGCCGTAATAGTCATCGGGAACCGGCAGATCCTCAATCGCGTGTACATATCTGTACACAAGATCTCTCAGCCTGCTGTTCGCGTCTTGAAATCCGACTCCGACGCCGGACTGGGAATACCCGAGTCTCGCGTAGATCTCCGACGCCGCAACATGGGTGACAATATTGTTGAAACCATAATCAGAGGTTCCGGTTATCCCTTGGATCACATCCGCTCCCGGACCGCTTGGTCCGTAATAGAGAGCCTTAATAAACATAGGCGCGTAAACCTGATATACCTCTCCGGCAGTAACTCCCTCCATCTGACGTCCGTCCAGATGCGGATCCAGACAGTAGGACCAGCCAACCAACTTGTCTCCCACATACATGCCATAGCAGAAAGTTGACCAGTCTTCCTCATTCCCGCCTAAAAGCCCGTAATACTTATACCAATAGCGGCGTTCTCCCCGGTGGGTTATCCTGACCTTCCCCGAAATATTCCTGATTCCTCCGCCCCCTTTCGTCCAATTCGGTTCCGGAGCCGCCTTAAGCACAGCAGGTCCGGTCTTTTTTGCCTGAGACTCCGCTTCCCCGGAGGATTCCTTTTCAAATTCAATATCAAATACGATCCGTTCTTCTGCTATAACCTCCGCGGTATAGGAAAAGTTCTCTTTTCCTTCCCTGATTCCGGTCTCCTGATCGCCGCCAGAATCACTGCTCACCGAAAAACGTGTGATCTGATATCCTTCCGACGGCTCCGCGGCCACTGTGACCGCTGTGTGCTCCGGGTATTCCGTGTCCAGTACATATCCTTCTTCAGTCAAAACAACTGCCTCAGGATCTGCGCCGCGCCTGGTAAGCGTGATGTCTCCTTCTTCCCCTCTCATAAGCAGATAAGACGGCTCTTCCATTGAAGCCCCCTCATCTGTATCCGCGATCACCTTAATAATGCCTCCGGCACATTCCGACCGGATCGAGACTCTGCCTGCCGAAGCTGTCTCCTGAGGTATGTCTTCACCTGCAGGATTCTCCGTCCCGTCTGTCCCAGGTTCTTCGCTTTTCGTTTTATCCTCGTCTTCATTCTCACCTGCATCGCCTTTCTCTGTTTCCCCGGCCTCAGATGAGGACTCCGCGTAAGATGCGGAACTTCCCGCATCCTGCCCTTTCCCGGCCGGCTCTGATCCCCCTGTGTCCGTTCCCGTATCCGCGGTTTCGTTCCCTGATTCCGCAGCAGTTTCTGCCGTGCCCGCGCCAAAAGATTCCGCGGCAAATACTGTCCCCGGAACCGGCGTTAAAACAAGCGCGGCCGCGACCACAGCTGCAAGTATCCAGCTTAAAAATCTCTTCATTCCTTCACTCCTGCTGTTAATGACTTATGAATTGTGACTCTATAAAGAACGGGAAACGAGAGCGGCTGAGGAGCCGGACAGGTAAACTGGGAGAAACCCCGTAATTTTCTTCTTAAAATGGATGATCTGCGCAGAAAAAGCGCGGAAATGCGGCCTTACAGAAAAGGCCTCTTTGCTCCGGCGGCAAAAGATCGCTGCCCGACCCGGAACCGATAGGGAGATTATAGAATATGTCGCTCGGAAAGTACTTGAAAAAGTAAGAAAAAATCCAAAAAACGCGGCATATCTCATGATATGCCGCGTTTTCGCGCTGATTTCGCTAATAATCTAAATCTTTTTCGGCGAGTTTTCCGCCGATGCAGTTCAGCCGCCGAACAGAGTATTGAGGATTCCTCTTCCAAGGCTGGATCCCAGATTTCCTCCGAGGGTCTTGCCGAATTTTCCGCCGATGGTTCCTCCCACTGTCTTGCCGACTTCGCGGCCGACCGTACCTGCGACAGTCCCTCCAATACTCTTGGCAGCGCGTTTTTTGGCAAGTGCTTCCTTCTGAGCCTCTTTCGCTGCAGCTGCGGCATCTTTAGCCTGCTGTTTGGCGGCTTCCGCCTCCTCTTTCGCTCTTTGCTTGGCAGCTTCCGCCTCTTCTTTCGCCCTGGCAAGCGCTGCTTCCTTCTCTATGCCCAAACGCAGAAGGATCTCATATGCGGATTCGGGATCGACCGCTTCCGCGTATTTACCGTACAGAATGCTCTCCTTGATCTTTTGATCTCTCTCGTAGTCAGTCACTGCGCCCATTCGGCTCTGCGGAGGCAAAATGGCCACCTTCTGCGCCATGCTCGGTGTTCCGTCCTCCTGAAGGAAAGATACCACCGCTTCGCCGGTTCCCAGTCCCAGGATCGTATCAAAAGTATTGAAAGCCGGATTTACACGGAACGATTCTGCTGCTGCCTTAACAGCTTTCTGATCCGCAGGTGTATAAGCCCGGAGTCCGTGCTGGACTCTGTTGCTGAGCTGCGCGAGTACCCCGTCCGGAATATCCCTGGGATTCTGTGTGCAGAAATAGACTCCTACGCCCTTGGAGCGGATGAGCTTGACTACCTGTTCGATTTTCTCAAGCAGCGCCTTAGGCGCGTCGTTAAAGAGCAGATGCGCCTCGTCAAAGAAGAACACCATCTTGGGTCTTGAGAGGTCGCCCACTTCCGGAAGCATTTCAAAGAGTTCGGAGAGCAGCCACAGAAGGAATGTGGAATAAAGCCTTCCGTTGTTGATCAGGCTCTCGCTGTCAAGGATATTGATCATCCCTTTGCCGCCTTCTGCCGCAAGCCAGTCGCGGATATTGAGACCGGGTTCCCCAAAAAATGATTCACCGCCGTCGATCTCCAAAGCGACAACGGCGCGAAGGATCGCGGCAATGGATGCGGGACTCATCTTGCCATACATAGCCTCGTAATCCTTGCGGTTCTCATTGACATGATTTAGCATGGACTTGAGATCCTTGAGATCGATCAGAAGAAGTCCGTCGTCGTCAGCGATCTTAAAGATGATCGACAGAATGTTGGACTGCAGCTCATTAAGTTTGAGGATGCGGGCCAGAAGGAGCGGTCCCATCTCAGAGACTGTGGTCCTGAGCTGAATGCCCTTTTCACCGTAAATGTCCCAGAACGTGACCGGATACCCCTGATAAGAAAAACCATACTGCGCGAGACCGAAGCGTTCGATCCTGGCGCGCATGTTCTCACTGTCCTCACCGGGAGCCATCATTCCGGCAATATCACCTTTGACGTCAGCAAGAAATACGGGAACTCCCATATCGCTGAACGCTTCAGCCATGACCTTAAGTGTCACGGTTTTTCCTGTTCCGGTCGCTCCGGCGACCAGCCCGTGCCTGTTTGCCTTTCCGGGCAGAAGACAGATTTCCTCTCCGGCATCATTAAGAGCCAGCCAAATTTTGCCATCCTTATACACTTTGTCACCCCCGTCATATAAAACTTAATAGGTTGTTCCATGCCTGAGCGCGTTTCGCCCCTGAAAGCTCTCAGTCTTTATACATTACGTACTTTAAGTATACACTAATTCTGCTGCTCTTTGGCTTTTTCTTTTTCCTCTTTGCGTTCCTGTTCGATCCGCTTTTGGACATGATAGAAACTGATACCTTCCATTTCATCCACAAGCTTATCGTAAGCGATCAGTTCCTCGTCCCAGCTTTTATAGGCGGGATCCCCTCTGTGATCGGTCAGGATCCCTTCTCTCATGAAATAGTCTCCGAAAAACGTTGTCATCTTTATGACGCCGTCCAGGTTCATGTGATCCCCGCGGTCGTTGGAATCCGTCTTCCAATCGATCCCAATGTCATCGGCGTACTGGTTCATATCGATGTAGGTGACGCCTTCCTCGCGCGCAAATTCCGCGATATTATTCACCCTGGTCCAGTTATAGTTTTTCGGGGAAGCGTCACTGTATAGGATCAGTTTGATGCCCTTTTCGTCACAGAATTTTTTGACCTTCCGAAACCATGTGCGGTTGAAGTCCGGGATCTGTGTTCTGACATTTTCCAGTTCCTGGTCCATGTAGTCGGGATCTCCCTTGTATTCCTGGATCTCCCGGTTGATCAGATAACCTTTGTGATAGATCTTGACGCCTCTCCCCTCAATATAGGGTTTCCAGATACTGTGGTATTTAAGGAATGTAAAGCGGTGATACAGCGGCTGGGACAGGAGCATCTGCTGATCCTGCTTGTCGTTGTACCTGAAGAGGGAAAGCGTCTCAAAGAGAAGGTACTTGGCATCCTGCTTCTCTGCTGCCTCTATGACTGTATAGTATATTTCCGGCATCCGAATGCCGTCAGCACCGATATTGAAGGAAGTGTATCCCTTCTGTCTCCACAGCTCCATCGGTGACAGAGAGGAGAGACTGAGGCTGTCCCCCATGTTGAGAACATCCACTGTATACGGCTCCTGCTTCATCATCTCCGTGATCCTGGCATTTCTGTTCTGGACCCGGTTGTCATCGAACCACTTGACCGGCGTCGACAACGCGGAGGCAGCGGTCAGAAGCAGCAGAAAGACCGCTCCGAATAGTATTAACCTGAGTATTCCCGAATTTTTCACGTCTGACATTACAGCCTCATAGATAAAATTGCGCAAAGGACTTCCGGCATGAGCATTGCACTCTTTTGATCCGGAAGTCCTTTTAAGCTTTACTTTTTCACATCGTTATTATTTGTGGTATCTTCTTTTTTGTACTTCTCGTCCCACTCTTTGTTCTTCTTTTCAGTGTAGATGTCAAGATAACTCTTTCCGTCCATCTCCTTGACGAGTTTGTCATATTCCACAAGTTCCTCATCCCAATCACTGTAGCCGGGATCTCCCCTGTGGTCTGTCAGGCTGAGTTTTTCCCGGAAATAATTACCGAAATACTTCACAACCTTCCTTGCGCCGTTCAGGTTCATATGATCGCCGCCGTCATTCGTATCCAGGTCCCAGTCGATCCCAAGCTCATCCGATCTTTCGTTCAGGTCGATATAGGTCACGCCCTTTTCATCCGCGAAAGACTGCATAGCATCGATCCGGACCTGATTGTAGTTCTTGGCAGAGGGCATACTGTAGATTATGATCTCTATTCCTCTTTCGTCGCAAAATCGCTTGATCCGGTCAAATATCAGACCGTTAAAAGCGGATATGCTCATCTTGCTGTTGGGATCGTTGATGTCCAGATCCAGATAGTCCTCTTCTCCGTCGTATTCCCATACATTCTCATTGATGGTGTAACCTCTGTAATAGGTCATCAGGCCTTTCTCTTCCACCAGAGATTTCCAGATGTTGTGATACTTTAAGAAAGCAAAACGATGGTAGAGGGGCTGGGAGAGAAGCATCTGCAGATCCTGCCCCATCGCGTAGCGAAAAAGTACCAGTGATTCGATCATCAGATACTTGGGGCTCTGCTTTTCGCAAGCTTCAACCACAGCGTAATAGGCCTCATTCATGCGCATGCCGTCCGCTCCGATATTGAAAGAGGTGTATCCCTGATCCCTCCAGAGTTCCATAGGCGAGAAGCCGGCAGTGCTCAGACTGTCGCCGAGATTCAGAACATCTATCGTATTGTCAGGCTGCTCCATCATCTGTACAGTACGGGCATTTCTGTCCTGGATCAGCTTTTCATCAAACCATTTCGTGGGTTTCATCATCGCTGACGCGATCACGAGAAGAAGTAATGTAATCCCTCCGAAAAGGATCAGTTTCACAATACTCTTTCCACTGTCATGTGTCATATCAGAACCCCGCATAAATCAGGTCTACAGGCTGATAACCTGTTCCGTACGCTCCGAACAGCAGGATCGCGAAGATGATCAGATAATACACGCTCCACTTGTAAGGTGTGCGCGCGTTCAGTATTTTTCCTCTCACATCGACGCCGTGCTCCTTAAGGAATCCGACGATCCATACGATCACGCTGCCCACGCAGATCGCCCAGACGTCACCTGTGGTGATCGCGTCCGGCCAATACTTCCAGATCGAACTGATATGGAAATTCCCGAAAATACTGAAGAACATATGGAATCCGGCCTTGAGATCCACCGCGTTGAAGAACAGTTCTCCCGTAAAGATGATCACCCAGGTCTTGAGGATCCGCAGTGTCTTGAGCCACCAGACGTTCGGATCGAGACCTATCTTTGCGTAGTTTTTCTCCTTGATCGGCTCCATCGCCACTCCAAAGAGAAGGATCACAAAGTAGTACATACCGTAGAACAGGTATTTCCACCCGGCTCCGTGCCAGATACCTGTCGCCACCCAAACGGGAAACAGCGCCATCGCGCTCGTTCCTACCATGGCCCAGTACTTTCCGTATTTCTTCCTGGCCGTCTTATTCCAGTTCTTTACCATGGGTGATACCGTGATCGGGTAGAACACATAGTTCTTGAACCAGTTGCCCAGGCTCATATGCCAGCGTCTCCAGAATTCCGCAGCGCTCTGCGCCGAGAAAGGCTGGTTGAAGTTCTCCGGGAGTGTCACGCCGAACATCTTTCCGCTTCCGATGACGATGTCGATACTTCCGGAAAATTCAAGATACAGCTGGACCGTATAGGCGATCGCGGCCAGTATGATAAAACTTCCGTGGTAGTCTTTATAGTTGCCGAACAGATGCGTCGTAAGGTAGCTGAGTCTGTCAGATACCACCATCTTCTTGAACAGACCCCAGATGATCCTGAGGAAGCCCTCATTGAGATTCGCCATATTCAGGGGCTCGCCGGCAAACAGCGCATCCGATGTGTCGGGATATCTCGCAATGGGACCTTCCATGATCTGCGGGAAAAAGCTCAGAAACAGAGCCAGTTTGCCAAGGTGCTTCTCAGCGGGATATCTCTCCCAGTATACGTCGGCGATATAGCCCACTGCCTCCAATGTATAGAACGAGATTCCCATGGGGAACATCACTCTTGCCATCGGCAGCTGCGCGCCGAGCTTGCCCAAAAAGAGATTCATGTTCTCGATCACGAAGTTCAGATAGTTCACATAGAACAGAATGCCCAGCAAAACAAGGACTCCCACTCTCAGGGCAAATACCCTCTTCTTCTGGAACTCCTTCTTCACTTCGCTCTTTTGTTTGCGGTCTGTGCACTCAGCCTGCTTTTCCTTGCACTCAGTTCCGATCTTATCCAGCCACAGGCCTATTCCCCACGTGAACGCCGATGTCGCCATCAGCAGAAGCACGAGGTATTTGCTGAATGAAATGTACAATGCATAGCTGGCGGCGAGCAGAACTCCCCACCTTGCTTTTTTAGGTACCAGCTGGTATATGATCAGAACGACCGGCAGAAATACCAACAGGTACAGATTGGTATATATGGCCATTTACTCAGTTCTCCTGAAGCCTCTGGATCATTTTCCACATTGCAGCTGCCGAGTTGAAGTTCTCGGGAGTCATCTCTGCCGCGTCAACTTCGATATCAAAATGCTCCTCGATCTCGGAGATCAGAGTGATGATCCCGAAAGAATCAAGAATGTGATCGTCAATCAGTGCTGTCTCGTTCTCATAGTCTACAGAGTCATCGATGTCCTGCAGGATTTCCAGTAATTCTTCCATAATTTCCTCCTAGTATTTTTCATATAATGTAAGTAACATGCTTATCATAACTTATTTAAAGCGAAACCGCCATATCACAATAAGATTTGTTTGTCCTCAATATTTTGCCATATTAAAGGTGTAGGACTGGATCTGGTCCCTCGCCCTGATAAATCCGTCTTTTTCTCCGAAGAGCACAACAGCAGGCAGCTCATGGCTGAGGAACAGGGACATGCCCTCGTAGAAACTGTAAGCGCCGGTCTTAAAGAAGACAACACGGTCGCCGAGTCCGATCGTCTCCGGGAAGCTCCTGCAGAGCAGATCGTTCATTGTGCAGAGGGAACCGTAGATGCTCCAATCCTTCTGTGCTCTTTCACAGGGTTCATCCGCGGGGATCACAGCCATCTGAGGCCTGTACATTCCCTTGATCTGACCGTCGTAATTGAGCTGATGAATACCGCCGTCCACAAGGCATATCGCGTTGCCGTTATTCTCCTTGATGTCAAGCGCAGTCGTCACATAGCATCCGCACTCAGCGGCATAGGCTCTGCCCATCTCAATGGTCACGATGCCTTTCCACTTCATATCCTGCACCATCCGGCGGAACATCTCAAGATGCTCCGGATCCCTCAGATCCTCTTCCTTCTTCTTCTGATCCTCGAAATAGGAAACGGCAAAGCCTGTGCCGTATTCGAGTTCAGGGACCTCAAACTGCGCTTCTTCGTGAAGTCTCTCAAAGAAAGCGTCCAGCATGGCCAGTTCCTTCTCATGCTTCTTAAGCTTTTTCTTCTGCGTTCCGGAGAAGAAATGAATTCCCGCGAATTCGATGTGGGGATAATTCTTTCTGTCCTTTATAAGGCCAAGGATCGTATCCTCGTCCATACCGAACTGGCTGTCGTTGGTAAGTCTGGGGTATATCCTGAGGGTCTTTTCGTGCGCATCCGCCCATTCAGACAGCATCTTAAGCTGCAGCGGGGATTCCGCGGTATATCTGGCTGTGTCCTGACCGTATTCGAGAATCTCCATCAGATCATCCCGGATCTTGAGGACACCGGAGATATAGAGCTTCTCCGCCGGGATCTCAAGATCCCTGCAGATTCTGAACTCACCCATGGAGCACACTTCGATGCGCTCCACCTGTCTGGACATCTCAAGAGTCAGAAAGGGGTTGGTCTTCATTGAATAAGTCAGTCCGATCTCTCCCTTGAACGCGTCGCGGAATCTCTGCACGCGGTCCCTGATGCAGTCGAGATCAAACAGATACAGCGGTGTGCCGAAACGGTCAGCCGCTTCTTTGATTCTGCTCAGTTCCATAGTCATATCCTCTCTTATTTCGCGGCCAGAAGCGTCCTGAAGTAAGCTCTGTCGATCTTGCCGTTCTTATTATAAGGCATATCGTCGACTCTGTTGATCCTTCCGGGCACCATGTAAGCCGGCACCTTCTCCTTGAGGCGGATCCTCACTTCCTTGGGCTCAATGTCGCCCATGTACCAGCACACGATCCTGTTCTTGGGCTCATCAAAGAGGCATACTGCTCTCGCGACGCCGTCCAGCGCCATGAAATTGGTCTCGATCTCTTCGAGCTCGATCCTGTGTCCCATGTGCTTGATCTGGAAGTCTCCGCGTCCGGCAAAATAGAGCTCGCCGTCCGTTCCGTATGCCGCCAGATCGCCTGTCTTATAGACGCGCTGCTCACCTTCGCCGAAGTCATACATAATAAACTGCTTCGCAGTCTGTTCCGGATTGTTGTAATAGCAGATGGCCAAAGACTCACCGGCGCAGCAGATCTCACCCGAAACGCCGGGCTCGGTCACCACTTTGCCCTCTTCGTCCATAAGGAAGACCGTTCTTCCGGGGAACGCACCGCCGATAGGCAGCTTGTCCGTCTTCTCGAAGGTTCTGTTGATCCTGTAATAGGTGCAGTTGCAGGTAATCTCGGAGGGACCGTAAAGATTTACGTACTCCGTCTGCGGAAGCGCTGCCTGCCAGATCTGCAGATGCTTGATCGGCATTACTTCGCCGCTGAACATGATGATCCTGACCTTCTCAGGTACTCTGTAGCGCAGTCCCTTGAGTCCGGATACGATGCAAAGAGCCGAAACCGCCCAGATCAGTACTGTCACATTCTTATCGCATAGATAGTCCAGAAGCCTCGGAGGCGTGCTGAAGAATTCTCTGGGAATGAGAACGACTTCCGCTCCGGTGAACATTGCGGAATACAGGTCCTTGACAGATACGTCAAAATCAAAAGGAGCCTGGTTTCCGAGGATGTCCTCACAGGTAATTCCGAAGATCTGAGTGAAATGACCGATAAAGTCGATAACCGACTTATGGCCCACAATGATGCCCTTGGGATTTCCCGTGGATCCGGATGTAAAGACGCCGTAGAGCGGGTCCTCACCCTTGATCTGTCCGCGGATCTCAGAGAGCCTTGCGGCCGCTTCTTCGCTGATCTCGCCGGCTTCCGCATAGAGCTGCTCGAGATAGAGCACTTCTCCGGTATATCCGGACGCAGTAAGCTGATCCCTTCTGGCTTCATCCACCACTACGATCTTTGATTCAAGCA
>Ga0256404_1006872_pt1 | contig 18417 bp, 17 predicted proteins | sample RumenRJG_01DNA_FD_185990 | JGI IMG/M metagenome (GOLD analysis project Ga0256404, IMG submission 185990) | Bovine rumen microbial communities from Lethbridge, Alberta, Canada - RJG_01 | ecosystem: Host-associated > Mammals > Digestive system > Stomach > Rumen | place: Canada: Alberta | collected...
CGGCCATCAATGGCAATAATGCCGAGATAGAGATTATTGAGTTGGCATATTCAGATGCCTACAAGATGAACAATATCAAATTCAATTCACAATCTTTTGCCCCGGGGACTTCTAAAGATTTGATACTAATTTCTTGCAAACAAGCAGAAGACGCCATTCTCACATCATCGATAAAATTCGAAGGACGATATGTGTATGAAGTAAAATCTAAAGATGAAGTTATATATCAAAAAGTATACGGAGTTAGATAACAGAAAGGAAGAAAGGAAGCTATAAAGGCCAATTAGGACTATAAAACGCCAGCGAGACAAACAAATACTATTGTTAATCTCGCTGGCGCTAAGCAGTTTAGAGTTATATACAAGCCTTAATACTCATCCTCGTTGAAGAAAAAGTCTTCTTTTGTGGGATAATCGGGCCATAGGTCTTCTATGGAGTCGTAGGGTTCGCCTTCGTCTTCGATTTCCTGAAGATTTTCCACGACTTCCATGGGTGCACCCGATCGCATGGCATAGTCAATGAGCTCGTCTTTGGTGGCGGGCCAGGGTGCGTCTTCGAGTTTTGAAGCCAATTCAAGTGTCCAGTACATCGTTTTAGTTTTTGAAAATGAATATTAGCGGCTCTATGCCGCCTGAAATTTTCGGCAAAAATACAATTTTCAACACATGGCCCAAACTAAAACACTCTTTTTTCCTCTATGTCTTGTGAAAAATTTACTTTTCGTGCTAAAACGAAGAGAAAATCGGACAATCTGTTAACATAAGATAGCAAAACGGCATCTACGGGGGCTTCTTCGGCCAGAGCGATAATTCGCCGCTCGGCACGACGGCAGACTGTACGGCACACGTGGGCCAAAGCGGCTCCACGACTGCCTCCGGGCACTATGAAACAGCGGAACGGGGGGATGGCGTCGGTGATGGCGTCGATTTCGTGCTCCAACTGTTCGACCAGCGCGGTGTCGAGGCTTTGCACGGGCTTGTCGGCCTGAGGCGGAGTGGCCAGCAACGTGGAAACATGGAAGAGGGCGCGCTGCACGCTTTCGACGGTTTCGCGGTCGTGGTCATCATCAAGACAGGTGGTGAGCAAACCAAGCATGCTGGTGAGTTCATCGACCGTGCCGTAAGCTTCGAGACGGGCGCTGGACTTGCTGACGCGGCTGCCGCCGATGAGCGAGGTCTGGCCGCCATCACCGGTGCGGGTATAGACGTTTGACTTCTTCATAATATGTAATTTTGTTTCTGACGTGATGGGTCGAAGAACAAGATGCCCCGTTTGCCAAGGTCGAAGGTGGAGGTGCAACCCGGACTGTCCTGGAGCGTACTCCATACGCCACGGGGAAGCGGGTCGAGAATGCCTTCAAGAACTATGCAGGCTGGCGACACCACGGCCTTGTCCTGATAAATCCGGAGAGCATCCCGAGCATGTGAAGCGGCAAAATAGCAGAAGTTGTAACCGGATTGCCCGTGACGGGCGGGGAAACGGTTCAGATAGTTCGCCGTAACGGGCAGGGCACCATAGGCATTGACTTTAGAGGGATTGAGCCAAGCGCAAATGCGGTAGAGCTGTTCATCGTCGCGTGTGCCGTCGAGTTCGTCGAAGGCATAATAACGGTGCTTGCCATAGAGGACGTCGGAAACAAGCTCGAAGGCCCAGGGGGATTGTACGCCAAAACCCATACGGTGTCGCCACCGTATGGGTTTTGAGAGCCAATATTGAATCTTGCCGTTCACTGAACGTTACTTTTTCACGATTTTCCGGGAATAGGCCAAATGATTACCCTCGTAAATGCGAAGGACATAGATGCCAGGGGAGAGTGATGCGGCAGTAACGACACAACGGTTTTTCCCCTTGGCCTGTGCACACATCTTGCCGGAGAGATCCAGCAACTGGACGTTCATGGTTTCATCTGCAGTGTTTTCACGCGTCACAACCAGTTGCGAAGTGAATGGCGTGGGGCCTATCACATAGCGGTTGGGTTGGGCGACCGTCTTTATGCCCGTGGTGCGCTTGTATAGTTTCCACGTCACCGAACTGACATGAACCGTGGCGTGGTTATTCACTCTGACCAGGTTCGAGGTGTCCTCCACAATGGCCGTGCAGTAGTAGGTTCCTTTGGGATAGCCCGATGTCTGGATTCTGACGGAATCAACGTCACGGGCAATCGTGTCCTTTTCGAACACCCAACGAATCTTCAGCGTGTTCGGATTTGGCTGCAGCAAGTTGAGGCGTAAGAGCATGGAGTCCTCTTTCATGGAATTCACTGACATGATTTTGGGCTCTGTTGAAAGAATGGGATTGACGATGGCATGGATACGTTCCACCAGGTTTTCCTTACATACGGAGCAGAAAGGATTGTTAAGCCCGCGCATCAGGCAGTCGGGATGAGGGCGCACCCACGTGTTCGTGGTGTCTTCCACGAAATGGTACATGCCGATATCGTCGCTTCCCAACCAATTCTTCCATTTTACCTTAGAGGAATCGTTCTCGGCCGTCAGATTGGGAGCCTCATAGCCTCCACCGTTCCAGTATTCGTCACCGAGACCGCCAAACCCGTGGCCAGACTCATGGCAAAGCGTGCGGGGGGCCGTGGGGTTCTTGGAATAGCAGATGTACTTGCTTGCGCCGGCACCGCCGTACTTGGTGGAATTAACGATGATGATCACCAGGTCGTAGTTAGGGAAATTGGTGCTCAGCACCCTGTTGACCCTACTGAAGTCTTGCGGCCAGGGCATACGGTCTACACCGGCATGGCCAAAGGTCACTCTGTAGAAATTGTCTATCTGGGCATCGGGCGTGAGGCCGGCACCGGAAACATTCGAAGGAGTCTTGATGCGGACGAAGTTGAAGTACTTGGCATACCGCTTGTAGGGATCTTCCTTCAGGAAATAGTTCATATGCTGGGCCGCGTCGATGGCGAAGGTCGTCAGCTGTGGTTCCGTGTAGCCTTCACCAAGAAAAACGATGTTGATACACTTGTCACCAGACCATCGCATGGTGTCGACCTTAAACTTGAACGAGGTCTGCGCACTGGCCGTTGCTACTACGGCCAGGCATAACCAAAGGAAAAGGATGCTTTGCTTTATTCTTTTCATAACGAAGGCTGATGAGGGATATTCTTTTTACTTTTTAAGCACCTTGCGCGTCAGCACGAGGTCCTTGCCATCGTAGATGCGGGCCACATAAACGCCGTTGGGCAGATTGGAAGTGTTGAGCGTGCAACTGTTGCTGCCACCGCTCTTGGCCTTAGCACACACTTGTCCGGAGAGGCTGACCAACTCCACACGCAGAGGCATGCCCGTGGCTTTCTCGCGCGTCACAGTCAGACGTGTGGTAAAGGGCGAAGGAGCTATGGCGTAACCGTTCTGGACAGACGTGGCCGTAATGCCCGTAACTTCGCGCTTGAGCCTCCAGGTAACGGTTTTGGCATGCAGTTTCGTATGGTTGTCCACGCGCTGCAACAAGGTGGTGTCTTCCACAGAAACTACGGCGGTGTACGTTCCGTTAGGCAGGTCGTCGGTGATAATCTTCACTGAATCCACCTTACGTGCTATGGTGTCACCCCTGAAAGTCCAAATAGTCTTCAGCGTATTCGGAGTAGGTTTCAGTGTGGTTATCTTCAAGGTTATCGTACTGTCATTGATGGATGGTACGCGTAATTTGGGATCTTGCTCACGGATGGGGTTGACAATATTGTGAACGCGCTCTACCAACGCTTCCTTACATACGGCGCAGAACGGCTTGCCAAGGTAGCGCATCAGACAGTTCTGATGAGGTCGCACGTAGTTGCTGTCTTCATTCGTTCCATAGAAAGGATAGATACCCACCTGCTGATAGCCCAGCCAGTTCTTCCATTTAATTTTTTCGGGATCCTTCGTTCTGGTCATATTGGCGGCTTCGCGGCCGGCATACCAATACTCGTCGGCCAGACTGCCGAAACTGTGGCCCGACTCATGGTAAAGCGTCTGGATGGAAGATTCGTTTTTGGTGTAACAGATGAATTTGCCGCCACCACCGCCGCCATACTTCGTGGTGTCGGTAATGATGGCCACCATGTCATAGCTGGGGAAATTCGTGCTGAGCACTTTGTTCACGGCCGTCCAGTCCGTAGGCCAGGGCATGCGGTCAACGCCGGAGGTTCCGAAGCACACTTTATACATCGTGTCTTTCGGTTTGTCGGGTGTCAGGCCGGCACCGTTTTCATTCGAAGGCGTAGGGATGCAAACGAAGTTGAAGTACTTGGAATACCGTTTATAGGGGTCTTGCTTGAGAAAGCTGTTCATCTGCTTGGCTGCGTCCATTTTGAACGTGCCCAATTCCGACTCTACATAGCCGTCACCCAGAAAAACGATATTGATACATTTGTCTCCAGCCCAACGCAGGGTATCGACCTCGAATTTGTAATTTTTTTGTGCGCTGACAGCCATCGTCAGCATACAGAGCAACAGAAGTGAGATTTTTCTTTTCATTTTATTTTGTAATTAGATAGTTTGATATTCGCAATCGGTTTGTTCTTATAGTTAAAAACAATGCTTTTGGCTTTAAGGTTCAGTTGGATGCGCACGAAGAACTCGGCGGAGTCGCGCACCAGGGTGCGGCTTTCCATCCGTCCGTCCTCGTAGGAGAACTCCAGCATTTGCACCAACGGGTTTTCCATTACCCGCGATGCCAGTTTGCGGTTGCCGGCGCCCATCTGGTCATAGCTGAAGCTCTGGTCGCCCTCCACTTCGGTAGCGTTTTCCAACTTGGCTTCGCCATACACATGGCTGACCTCGGAGACATGCATGCGGCATTCGTCGGTCACGGAGTCGTGTGCTACGGTGCCCATGACGAAGAGCAGTTCGGGGCGAGGTTCTTCTGGTTCGTAATCCATATTGTCAGCTGTGCCTGATTGTAATGTGCCCTGCGTGCGGCATCCGAACACGCCTAAGCATATGACGAGACAGGCAAACGCCAAAGGCAGCAGATGTAACTGTCGGTTTCTCATGATGAGAGTCTATTTTAGGTTGCAAAGTTACAAATAAACGAAGACAAAGCGAAAAATAAAACATAGTTTAATCTTTTCACCCGGTTGACCGGCCGCAATTTGCCTAAAAAAACGGAAACGGCTGCGTTCCTGCATCCGCCATTCAAGATTGTCACTTATATGTGACATTTTGCTCTCTTTTATGCTAAAAAATATTACATTTGTCATTTTTCCCGCCGAATTATTTGCACAATTGAACGGAATGGTATAATTTCGCATCGTGTTTTTCATAGTATTAGATTTAAGGTTAACAAGCGTGGGTTACAGTGGTAACCCCTTTTTTATACCCTTCCGGGCCTAATCCGCCCCGTGCAGAAGCAACGGCAGGAACGTGCTTATCACCGTTCCTGCCGTTGCATTTTCATACCGTTGGCCCGGCCCACGCCGGTCACGACACCACATCGCCGTACTTCAGCTGCGCGTCGGTCATCATGCGGCGTATTTGCTGCGCATCGTCTTTTTTGCAGAGCATGATGATATTGTCGTTTTCTACCACCAGATAATCGTCCAAATCGCTGAGCAGGACCACCTTGCCGGGTGAGGCCATCACAATGTTGTTGTGGCAGTTGTAAAGCGTGGTCTTGGGGGAAAGCAACACGTTGCCGTGGCCGTCCTTCTGCGAAATCTGATAGTAACCGTCCCAGTTGCCCACGTCGCGCCAACCGAAACTGCACGGGCTGATGAACACATTCGTATGGTGCTCCAGGATAAAGAGGTCCACCGACTGGAATCGGTTGCGGGGGAAGAGTTCATTGATACGGCGCTCCGTTTCCTCGCGACCGGCACCGGTGTGCATGGCCTCGCTGATTTTCGCCATATCGCGGAACTCATGGGCGGCCGCGGTTTTCCACGTATCCATGCTGCACATGAAGAGGCTCGTCGACCAGTAGAACTCGCCGCTTTCAACAAAGAAACGCGCGAAATCGAGACTGGGCTTTTCCGTAAAACTCTTTACAGACGAAAAGCCGAACTCTTCGCTCGCCACTTCACCGGCCTGGATATAACCGTAGTTTGTTTCGGGCCGCTCAGCCCTGACACCCAGGCAGAGAAAATTGGGCGTCTCTTCCACGAAGCGGAAGCCCTGCATCACCTGCTGCTGAAATTCATCCTCACGAAGAATAATCTGGTCGGCAGGCGAAATAATCAGGTTGGCCTTCGGATGAAGCCCGTTTATGTAAGCTGCCGCCAAGGCCGTGGCGGGCGCCGTGCCCAGCTGAACGGGCTCGGCCACCACATTCTCTGCCGGCAGGTCGGCCAACTGCTCGCGAACCATATTGACGTATTCGGCCGATGTGCTCACGTAGATATTCTCCGGCGGCAGCAATTTGGCAAAGCGCCGGTACGTAATTTGGAGCATGCTCAGCCCCATGCCGAAGAGGTCGAGAAACTGTTTGGGCCGCTGCTGGCGGCTATAGGGCCACAGGCGGCAACCCACGCCGCCGGCCAGGATAATGCAATAATTGTTTGAGGTCGTCATGGCTTTTCGTTTTAATCTTTGCCGCTAAATTACGATTTTTCCTGCAGACCACCAAACAGACGGCGGGATTTTACGCAATCCCGCCGTCCGTCTTAATGCCATGGGCGCTTTATTCTCTGTATTTCCGCCCGTTCTTGAGAACTATAAATTCAAAAAAATTTGACAACCGGGGGAAGGAGGCCGGATTTCGGCGTTCACAAGTGGGACTTCGGGGCGCAGAAACGGCGTTTCAAAATGACGAGACGCCGCTTCTGTTTTGGCACATCTGAGAACAGATGATAATCAGTGGATTACAAAACCGCCGGATTTGTGGTGAAAAATTTTGACAAACGACAGAGGCTTCCAGCGGTTTCACCACATCCGGCCACATTGTCCCCACCCTCCAGGTGACCCGAAAAGGCAGAATGGTTGCCTATAATATAAAAAAGGTAAGGCACGTGTGGTCGGGTGGACGATTTTTCGTATTTTTGCACTATGATGATGGAAGAAGATACGTTTGACATCCGTTCCGAGGGCCGCTCCACCCAGACCGACCGCGAATATGAGAACGCGCTGCGGCCGCTGAGTTTCGACGATTTCAGCGGCCAGCACAAGGTGGTGGACAACCTGCGCGTCTTCGTGGAAGCCGCCCGCCTGCGCGGCGAGCCGCTGGACCACACGCTGCTGCACGGCCCTCCCGGACTGGGCAAGACTACGCTGAGCAATATCATTGCCAACGAACTGGGCGTGGGTTTCAAAATCACCTCCGGCCCCGTGCTCGACAAGCCTGGCGACCTGGCCGGACTGCTCACTTCGCTCGAACCGCGCGACGTGCTCTTCATCGACGAGATTCACCGCCTGTCGCCCGTGGTGGAGGAATATCTCTACTCGGCCATGGAGGACTATCGCATCGACATCATGATAGACAAAGGCCCCTCGGCCCGCAGCATCCAGATAGACCTCAACCCGTTCACGCTGGTGGGCGCCACCACGCGCAGCGGACTGCTGACGGCACCCCTGCGCGCCCGCTTCGGCATCAACCTGCATCTGGAATACTACGACGCCCAGGTGCTGCAACGCATTCTGACACGCTCGGCACGCATCCTCGACATGGCCATCGACCCCGAGGCCGCCGCCGAAATAGCCGGACGCAGCCGCGGCACGCCCCGTATAGCCAACGCCCTGCTGCGACGCGTGCGCGACTTCGCCCAGGTGAGAGGCACCGGGCGCATCGACCTGAAAATTGCCAACGTGGCCCTCAACGCGCTCAACATCGACCGCTACGGGCTGGACGAAATTGACAACAAGATTCTCACAACCATCATCGACAAGTTCAACGGCGGTCCCGTGGGCGTGGGCACCATCGCCACGGCCATCGGCGAAGACAGCGGCACAGTGGAGGAAGTCTATGAGCCTTTCCTCATCATGGAGGGCTTCATCAAGCGCACCCCGCGCGGCCGCGAAGCCACAGAACTGGCCTACCGCCACCTGGGACGCAACCGCCTGGGCGAGCAAATGAATTTGTTTGAACAGTAAACGACTCTCTTTTAAGCGACAGACATGATCTATTATGCATCGGAAAACGTGGCCATACCCAACCTCCACCGCTATAAAATCAAAGGATGGCTACGCCGTGTGGCCCTCAGCTACCAAAAAAAGGTCGGCGACCTGACTTATATCTTTTGTGACGATGAAAAAATATTGGAGGTCAATCGCCAGTTCTTGAAACACGACTACTACACCGACGTCATCACCTTCGACTACAGCGAGGGTGACACCATCAGCGGCGACATCTTCATCAGCCTCGACACGGTGCGCTCCAACGCAGAGAAATATGGTGTCCCCTATGGCGAGGAGCTCCAACGGGTCATGGTGCACGGCGTGCTCCACCTGTGCGGCGTCAACGACAAAGGGCCGGGCGAACGCAAAAAGATGGAAGCGGCCGAAAACCATGCCCTGACATTGTTCTGGTAAAACGGAAGCGGGATATTATAAAAAGAATCGCCGGGAACCTTGAGGTTTCCGGCGATTTAGCTATTAAATGTCAGATAAAAAATTACAGACCCAGTTTCTTCAGACCTTCCTTAGCCTTGTCAGTGGCCTTCTTCTGTGCCTCGTCAATGGCGGCGTTGGTCTTCTCGGCAGCTTCGTTCACCTTGGCATTGGCGGCTTCCTTGGTGGCATCCACCTTCTGCTGTACGGCTTCCTTGGCAGCGGCTTTCGTTTCTTCCACTGTGCTGGTCACAGCCTCCTTGGCGTTCTCGACGGTGGAGTTCACGGCGTCGGTCACGCTTTCAGCAGTACCTTCGGCAGCGGCTTTGGCTTCAGCGGCAGTGCCGGTGGCTGCAGCGGCAGCGGCTTCGAGCACTTCAGAGAGTTCCTTGCCTGTAGCTTCCTTGAAGGCCTGCTTGGCAGCTTCAAGTTTTTGCTGGGCATTTTCCAGGAGCGACTGAACGGCGTTCAGTTGTTCCGTAGCGGCATTGACAGCCTCGGTCTTGGCTTCTTCGGTGTCGAAGGTAGCGGCATTGATGCTGTCGAGAGCGGCCTGGGCGGCGGCTACTTCTACGCTGATGCTGTCAACGGCGGCCTGAGCCTGTTCTGCATCGGCCTGCAGGGTGTCTGCGTTGGATTTGCTGCCGCATGCGGCCATCACCAGGACTGCAATGAGTCCCAAAAACATTCCTAACTTTTTCATTTCTTTGTTCTTTTAGTTTTATGTTCTCGGCCCGGAGGCTTCGAACGGGTTAATCATCAGCGCAAAGGTAGGAGTATTTTCGATAGGTTGCGCTCGAAAAGACTTAAATAATGTTGAATGGGCACAAAAATTTAAGGAGTGCCACGTTTTGGGGCACTCCTTATTATAATAATATGAGGAAATTTTTACTTGTTCAGTTCACCGGTAATGATTGATACGCGGTTCTTTTCGTTCACGCTGAACGGCTGTTCGGTGTCGCCCTTGGCAGAAGCCTTGATGCGCTTGGCGTCGATGCCTTTCTTGACCAGAAGGTTCTTGAGGTCTTGGGCACGCTGCTGCGAATACTTCATGTTAATCTTCGGGTTACCGGTCTTCACGTCAGCATAGCCGATGATATCAACCGTGGCGCTGGGATTGTCGTTAAGATATTTCACTACCTTGTCAACCTTTACCATTTCTTCGGCGGTCACTTCAGAGGAGCGGATGCTGTAGAAGATATTCTCCTTCAGAGGTTGGGGTTTCGGAGCGGGCTTTACGACGGGAGCGGGAGCCGGTTTGGGTTCGGGCTTAACCACGGGAGCGGGAGCCGGGGCGGGAGCGGGTGCTGGCGGGGGTACCACTACGGGTTTCTTAGCCTTGTAACCGAACTTATACTGAAGACCTATCATGGCCGTTGCCTGCCAGTCGTCGCTATTGGCCTGCTTGGAGTTGAAGCGGTCGCTGAGGTTGTTGAAGTCGCACTCCAGATTCACGCCGAAATGCTTCGACAGGTTCAGGTCAAGCTGCACACCCACGCGCAGATTGTGGCCCAGACGGCTGTGCGGCCAAGCCAGAGGAGCCACGTTACCAAGCTGATAAGTGGAGATAAGGTTGTTCACTTGCTTGTTGTGCCAAGCATAGTTAAGACCCACACCACCCACGAGGACGAGGTTGAACAGGTGGCTCTCGCTGCCTTTCCAGAACAGGTTGGTCAGGTTCACCAGCAAGTCGGCATCCACGGTGTAGTAATTCCAGTAGTACGTTTTGTCACCAACCTGCGGCAGGTTTTTGAAAGCGCCCTTGTCGCGCCAGCCCTGGGCATGAAGACGTCCGCCCACTACGGGATTGTAGTAACCACCAAACGATACGGCGCCAACAGGCATCGCCAGCTTGGTGAAATCATAGTTGGTAAACGTTACTTGTCCGCCGCCCTGAAGGCCAACGAAGAAGTAAGGAGCGGGCTCATAGTCCTTGTCGCCACCGGCGGCATGAGCCTGCGGCACGCTCAGTACGAAACTGGCGGCCAGCATCAATAGCATGCTAAGTTTTTTCATACGTATGTAATCTTGAGTTTCCTATTCGGTTGTAAAATGATTAACAAAAGTACGGCTTTCTCATGAACCAACCAAGAAGAAAAGCAATTTTTTTCAAAAAACGTCCTTTTTTCACTCCTTTCCGACCAGAAAAGCGTGCTCTCACAGACACAACCGGCATATTCCCGCACGTGCGCCGACTGACAAGAAGGCATTACGGAACCAACTCCGTTTTCCTCCGCACTAAATCGGATTTAGGAAAACCGAAAGCCCATTTCCCCCACGGTACGGTGCAAAAAAAAAGAACAAAGGTCGGACTTCAAACGTTTGAAGCGCCGCCTTGGCGCAACGAAGTCCGACCTTTGCCGAAAGAAACACGTTCACCTGTTGCCGCCAAACAGGCAGACCAGCAGAAACGCCTGAGCTATCAATATAAAGGGGACGCCGAAGCGGAACTTCTTGTGCAGTGTCTTGTGATGGAACACGCACATGCCCAGCCACGCCCCGAGCGAACCGCCCACCAGAGCCAAGCCGAGCAACGTGTGCTCTGGAATACGCCAACGGCGATGCCGGGCCTTCCACTTGTCCACACCGAAAAGGACAAATGCAGCCACGTTGGCAAACAGCAGGTATAACAGGAATGCTTTAATCAAAAAACAGCGGTTTTATCGGGAACTTCAGGCATTTTTGCCACGCCCGGAAGGAACTATCTTGAAAAGTTTGTCAGAGGGCCGCACCTTGGCCGGTACCTTCAGCGACACATGCTCCCCCTGATGGGCCGTTTCGACCGTCTTCAGTTCGTAACGGATGTCATCGGCCGTAAAGAAGAGAATGCCCGTCGTAGGGCCGGTTACACACAGGTTGTCACCTTGATGTATCTCGGCCGCATCGATGGAGAACTCGGCCACACCCAGTTTGGAATAGTATTTTACGCCTCGACCCACATAGACTTTCTTTTCCGTGGCACTGGAACCATAGTCCTTATTCCATTCGCCAAGGGTCTGGCCCAAGTAATAGCCATCCCAAAATCCGCGGTTGAACACCGTGGCGAGACGTTCGTCCCATTTATCCTTGTTTTCCTCGGTGAAACCGCCATTTATTGCAGCCGCGAGCGCCTCTTTGTAGCACTTTACAACGGTATAGACATACTCAGGTCCGCGGGCCCGGCCCTCAATCTTAAAGACGCGCACCCCGGCCGCCATCATCTGGTCCAGGAAACGGATGGTCTTCAAATCTTTGGGACTCATGATATACTTATTGTCCACATCGAGCTCCACGCCCGTTTCGCGGTCGCGCACCGTGTAGCTCCGGCGGCACACCTGCAGGCAGGCACCACGGTTGGCGCTGTAACCCAGGTTGTCGAGACTCATGTAGCACTTGCCACTCACGGCCATGCAGAGGGCACCGTGACAGAACATTTCGATGCGTATGCGCCCGCCGCCCGGGCCACAGATGTCATCGGCCTCGATGGCCCTGTGGATTTCCTGCACCTGGCGCAAATTCAATTCACGCGCCAGAACGACGACATCGGCGTAACGGGCATAGAACCGCAGCGCCTCTATGTTTGATATGTTCAGCTGGGTGGACAGGTGCACTTCCTGACCGATGTCGCGACAATACTGAAGGACGGCCACATCGCTGGCTATAACTGCCGATATTTCCGCCGTTTTTGCAGCATCACATATCTCGCGCATCAACGGCAGGTCCTCGCCATATATGATGGTGTTGACGGTAAGGTAGCTCTTCACGCCATGACTGGCACAAAGGGCGGCAATTTCATGCAAATCGGCAATGGTGAAATGCGCGGCCGAATGGGCACGCATGTTTAGACTCTCAATTCCGAAATAGACGGAATCAGCACCGGCCTGAAGGGCTGCACGCAACGATTCCCACGAGCCGGCCGGAGCCATAATCTCGAAGTCTTCCAAATGCAGGCCGTCCAGGCCGGTGTCCTCAATTTGTCTGGGCATATTATAACGGAAATAACAAATATGCCGCAAAAATACGGATTATTTTCCGATTAATACTTACATCGCAAAGGGAATCACCAGTTTCAGTGTGAAATTTCGTCCCATGTTGTGAATTCCTCTTCTACCGTTTTGCACGTTATAATCGGTATATTTCAGTCGGCTCAGATGGTTTTGATAGCCCTTGTCAAGAACATTGCTTCCGATAAGATAGAGCGAGGCCACACGATGACCGTGATGCATCAGATCGGTGCTGAGACTGAAACCCAACAGGCCATAATCGGGAGTTGCAGTTTCCGTTTCGCCAATCTCATGGACACAGTCCTGACGGAAATTATACTCAAAGTCTAACGCAGCAAACGTGTTGCTAAGTACCTTACCGTCGCGTACCAGTTGGTAACGCATCTCAGCATTCCAGCGCGGGGCGGGAGTAAAGGGCAAATAACGTGATTCATGCGATTGATGCAATTGAACGGCAGACACATAAGAGATGGCATTCTCCACGTGCAAGCGCTCTACCGGATGCCAGTCAACACTCGCCTCGCCACCTACAAGAGAGGCATCGCCTTGGGTGAAGCGATAGGTGGGCAAGCCGTCAGTGAGCACGCCACCCTGACGCTGGGCGAAAATGAAATGGTCGATACGATTCCAAAACAAATTCACTTGGCCGGAGATGATGTCCGATGAATAGTCAATTCCTACATCAAACTGCCAGTTATGCTCAGATTTCAACCGACTGTTTCCTACTTCATACCGCGCTGTGCCTTCGTGAGCACCATTTGAACCCAATTCACTCATGTTCGGTGTACGGAAGCCCTTGGCAACATTCAAGTGCAAATGGCTATGCTGAGAGAGATTCAAGATGCCGCCAAGTGAGCCGGTCACACCCAAAAAGTTCCGATGAAACCGCATAAAACGTATATCACCTTCCTCAACGAGAGAGCGGCTGTTTAGGTAACGATAATCCAAACGCAACCCACCACTCAACTCCCAACGTCCGACGTGGCGTCCGGCCGTTGCAAATGCGCCGGCATCAAGCAGATTATATTCGGGTATGAGAACTTCTTCTCCTTTATTCTTGGAATTTTGGTACATTCCACCTACTCCGGCAGCCAGTCGCCAGCGGTGGTAGTCCGGGAGAACGTAATGTACATTGTAATTCATTGTATTAAGGAGGAAATGCAGCTCTGGAGTCATTGGAGCTTCCGGGTCTTCATATTCACGGCGAACGTTTTGTTGGAAGGCCACGACGGCATTCAACCGGCCACCACCCAACAAGAATGAGTTTTCTGATGTAGCCTTCAAATGCTCTACCCGTTGATAAGGTAATCCGGGACCATATGATTTGAAATCGTGACGGCTCATTTCCTTCTCTTCCACGACATCATCAACTATAGCTGATTTCAAAAAACGGCCGGTTTCATCGCTACGTTCACCCTCTGTGATGCCTGGTTTCAGGTGGTAATAACTCAATTTCAAATGGGAGTAGCCCCATCCGCGGTTCAAGCCAACCATTCCCGCCAAGGCGCGTTCCTGAAAACCGGTGTTTCCAACATAGCCATCGTAACGGTTTTTATAGGAATGAGCCAGTTTTTGACTTCCACGCACATCCCATGTCACACCACCGACATTGCCAGCACCGTGGAGCGAGTAGCCAAACAGGCCATTATTGGTCTGATGTTCCGCTTGCACATCCAGTATTGTACGGCCTTCAGGCTGCACAGGGGCATCTTCAAAGACCAAGACACCGGCCATGGCATCAGAACCATACATAAGGCTGGCAGGTCCTTTAAGAATACGTACATTATACACGCGATTGGCATCGACCTCTATACCATGCTCGTCGCCCCATTGCTGGCCTTCCTGACGTACACCGTCATCAACCACAACAACGCGATTATAGCCCAATCCACGGATTACAGGTTTGGATATGCCATTTCCCGTCGTGATCTGTGACATACCTGGCTGAGAAGCCACGGCATCAATGATGTTGGATGACGCTTTTGTCATCAGGTTTTCGTGAGATATCAGTGATATTGGCGTAGGTACTTGTTTCAACAAAGTATTACCGCTCACACCCTTTACCACTGCTTCGCCCAAAGTGGCACTCAGTTCTTGCATTAAGAAACGAGCCTCGCGTTGTACGCTCAAATTTACCTCGCGCAATAGTGTCTGGTGGCCGAAATAGCTTACCTGAACGGTACTTTTCACTGCGGGCAGGTCAGTTATCAGAAACGTGCCGTTTTCTGCGGTAATTCCGCCCTTTTTTAATTCGGGGAAGTAAACCAGTGCTCCCACTATAGGGGCACTGTTGATTGAATCGACAACCGTTCCCCGAAACGTTACTTGATGACGTTTCACGGGTGCCGATGCCACTGGAAGAACGATGGCTCCCAGTAGTAATGACAAGAAAAAATATTTCATGGTTAATGTATTAAAGAGAATAATTAATTGTCTTCATTCTAACTTTAATACATAGGTGGGCCACGCGGATTATGAAGTTTATAGAATACCTGCTTTTCACTCTTAGGCGAGAAAAAAAGCAGGATTGAAATGAAGCCCGCACATACCGACAGCATTGTTTCGGCGGGGGCAATATATGACGTCTCAAACAGTTGGCATAACAAGCATTCACAAGTAAAAGACGTTTGTGCAGCCAAATGGCCGGCATGTTGCTTATGCGCCACGCACAGGGAACAGATGCTCTCTTCTTTGGCAGCAGTTTCATGGTGATGCACCGTCTGCAACAAGAGCATCGAGATGAACAATGCCAATAAGAATCGGGCCGAGAACTGACGCATATACCTCATCATGGCATATCAATTAGTCAATTTCCGGCTAAGATAGCGCACCGGATACCACGAAGTAATCCATGAAATAACAAGTACCGTCAAGAAGATCGCCACCAAATCAAAAGCGCGCACGCTTACCGGATAGGCATCTACAATGAACGTTCCTGACTTGTCTCCAAGTTTGATGAGCCCGTAAGTTTGCTGTAGCCAACAAAGGAATAGGCCAATGGCTATACCCACAAGAGCTCCGAAAAAGGTAATCATACGGCCTTCAAAAAGGAACACTCTTTCGATAGTCCGGTCGTTAGCCCCCAAATCGCGCAATGTCCGCACATCATGTTGCTTGTCAATGATGAGCATGGACAATGAACCGACGATATTGAAACAAGCCGCGAGCAGAATAAACACCAAAAAGACGAAAGCCATGTATTTTTCGGTTTTCATGATGCGGAACACGTCTTCCTGCTGCTCGTAGCGGTCGGCAACGCGAAAATCCTTACCTGCTATTTTTGCCAAACGCTTCTTGGCGGCTTTTTCGTTTATGCCCGGACGGAGTTTGAGTTCCAAAGCAGATATTTGTCCTTCTTTTTCAAACATACGCTGGGCAAAGGCCAAGTCACAAAGAAGGTATTCCTGATCGTATTTTTTCTGATTTACTTGAAACACCACACCGGCCGAGTTGAGTTCATCTTGATTGAAACCTTCCGTAGGATTGACCATACTCACTTCGGCTCCGGCCCGCGGGGTGTAGATTTCGATGGGGTCGCTGAAACTGCTTCCCATATTAAAGAACATGGCCAGACGTATTCCGGGGATACCATAGTTCAATACGTCTGCGTTGAGGACGAACCGTCCTGTTCCATAGAGTATGCTGTCTATTTCCGTACACTGGGCAAAATGCCCGTCCACACCCATCAGGGTTATCATGGCCTGCTGACCACCGTAACGTGCCAGGGCTTTGTCTTCGAGCACGGCACTGGCCCCGGCCACATCGCGGTCTTCTCTGACGGCCTTAATAAAGGGGGCATCGGCCGCAAAAGTTTTGCCTTCTACAGGCAACACCTTCAGTTGCGGGTCGAAAGAAGTGAAGCACGAAGCCACCAATTCCTGAAAACCGTTGAACACCGAGAGCACGCACACCAGTGCCGCTGTCGTCACGGCCACCCCCAGCGCGGAGATGAACGAAATGACGTTGATGGCATGGTGACTCTTTTTTGAAAAGAGATAGCGCCGTGCGATGTAGAACGGAAAGTTCATTTACTTTTTCAGAAGTTCGTCAATGCGCTCCAAGTAGTCCAGCGTGTCGTCCACAAAGAATCGGAGTTCTGGAATGATGCGCAACTGGTGGCGGAGCCTGTTGCCCAGGTCGCCGCGCACTTGGCGCACATTCTTAGAGATATTTTCCACGATTTCCGCCGCACGGGCTGATGGAAACACGCTGAGGTAGGTGTTGCAGTAGCTCAGGTCGGGGCTCACGCGACAACGGCTCACGGAGACGATGACGCCGGGCATGGCCTTGGTCTGCAAGAGGAACATCTCGCCCAGTTCCTTTTGGATGAGACGCTCTATGCGTTCTTGTCTGGTATGTTCCATATTATTAACTTAACTGATTTGGCTACCGGGTTTCACATCTTTATCCACTGTGGTCACACTGAGCGAGCCGTCCCAGTTTTGTGCACTGAGTATCATGCCTTCGCTCACCAGTCCGTCGCTGAACTTGCGCGGCGGCAGGTTGGCAATGAAGCATACTTGCTTGCCCACCAGTTCCTCGGGATTATAATGCTGGGCTATGCCACTGACAATAGTACGTCCGCCCATACCGTCGTCTATGTCGAACTTCAGCAATTTGTTCTTCTTGGGAACCTTTTCGCACGCTTTCACCAGCCCTACGCGGATGTCGAGTTTGGCAAAGTCGTCAATGCTTACGGCCTCTTTCACCGGCTCAGCCTGGGCCTTCTCCGCCTCCATCTCCTTCTTGCGGGCTTCCAGGCGGGCTATCTGCGGAGCGATGTCGGCGTCTTCAATCTTACTGAAGAGCAGTGACGGCTCACCCAACTGATGTCCGGCGGCGAGGATGCCCATCTGTCCCAGGTCGCTCCACACACATTCCTCGATGTTGAGCATCTGGCGCAGGCGCTGGCTGCTGAAGGGCAGGAACGGTTCGAAGGCGATGCTCAGGTTGGCCGTCAGCTGCAGGCTCAGATTGAGAATGGTCTTCACACGTTCGGCATCTTCTTTAATCACTTTCCAGGGTTCACTTTCTGCCAGATATTTGTTTCCGATGCGGGCCAGTTCCATGGCTTCTTTCTGTGCATCGCGGAAGTGGAAGGTATCCAGGAGTTTCTCCATACGGTCCTTCACATCCTGGAAGTCGCTGATGGTCTGGCGGTCGAAATCTGTCAGCTCACCCGCGGCAGGCACCACACCGTTGTAGTATTTTTTCGTCAGCTGCAGCGCCCGGTTGACAAAGTTGCCGTAAACGGCCACCAGTTCGTTATTGTTGCGTGCCTGGAAATCTTTCCAAGTGAAATTGTTGTCCTTCGTTTCCGGAGCGTTGGCTGTCAGCACGTAGCGCAACACGTCCTGCTTCTGGGGAAACTCTTTCAGATAGTCATGCAGCCACACGGCGTAGTCGCGCGAAGTGGAAATCTTGTCGTCCTCCAGGTTCAAGAACTCATTGGCCGGCACGTTGTCCGGCAGAATGTAGGAGCCTTCGGCCTTGAGCATGGCGGGAAACACGATGCAGTGGAACACGATGTTGTCCTTGCCGATGAAGTGCACCAGTCGCGTGTCGTCGCTCTTCCACCACGTCTGCCAGTCGTCGGGCCGCAGGTCGATGGTATTGCTGATATAGCCGATGGGCGCGTCGAACCACACGTAGAGCACCTTGCCCTCGGCGCCTTCCACGGGTACGGGAATACCCCAGTCCAGGTCGCGGCTCACGGCGCGGGGCTTCAGACCCGTGTCGAGCCAGCTCTTGCACTGGCCATATACATTCGAGCGCCACTCCTTGTGGTCCTGCAGTATCCACTTCTCCAGCCACTCCTGATGCTTGTCGAGCGGCAGATACCAGTGCTTCGTCTTGCGCAGCACGGGTGTCGAACCGCTTACCGTGCTGTGGGGGTTAATCAGCTCCGTGGGGCTCAGGCTCGAGCCGCAGTGCTCACACTGGTCGCCATAGGCGCCCTCGGC